>VOFH01004305.1_pt1 | contig 47857 bp, 63 predicted proteins | sample 5384091 | NCBI WGS metagenome assembly VOFH01 (sample SAMN12384727, study PRJNA508395) | human gut metagenome | isolation source: healthy gut G | host: Homo sapiens
ATTAATGAAATACAGTCCCATGGCGGTATTCTCGAAACACACGCAACCCATTTCTTTGTGATAGGCACGGACTGCATCATAATCACCTGCTACACGAAAGCAGAGATGACTCTCGTTCTCACCCAACTCATAAGGAGCCGTATGATCTTTCAACCATGTTAATTCCAGAAGAAATCCCGTCTCGTTATCTGTCAGGTAGACGAGGATGAATGAGCCGTCGGAAGCTTCTTTCCGATGATGTTCTTTCAATCCGAGTGCTTTCCCGTAGAAGGCAATACTTCGTTCCAGATCGGTGACGTTGATATTAAAATGGTCAAATCTACTTTTTATTTCCATTGTTGTGATCTACTTTATTTTTTCATTAAGAGCTTCACGATCTCACCGACATAAGTACGGGGTTGACCAGCTTGCGGAGTAGTCTGTGAGGCCAGTTTCTTACATTCAATAACAGCCGAAGGCGTTGTTTGGTTCGGAGCGTAGAGTTTCAGTGCATAACTGTCTGCCTTCTCCATTGCTTCGTAAGACTGGTCGGGGAAAGCGTGCAGTAAGCAACGGCTTTACCGGACTGATAGCCCAGTGCACCACCGGCGTTGGCAGTCATATTTGTCATATTGAATTCGTCTTTTCCGATAGAAATCACTAACTTGCCGCTTCCCATTAAAGCATATACTTCACCCGGAATCTGTTTCAAGTCGATTTCTACATAACCCGGCATATCTGCCGAAGCTTTGCCGACAGGAGTTGCAGGAGTCAGATCGGCGGCAGGAACTGCATTTTGGGCAGGTTCGCCGGTTGTCACTTTGATGTCAGTTTTCTTATCTGCACCGCCAATAACAATCGGCCCTGTGGCTGTAACGATCGACGGAGCCTTTTGTTCTTCTTCTTTCTTCTTTTTCTCTATTTTCGGACGGGTATCCGGAGCTCCGAAGGCTACAGCTACATCCATAAATATATCATCGGCAAAGTCTACCGTTTTTCTACGCCATTTAGCCAATCCGCGGACTAACTTAGTCTTTGTTTTATTAAGTGCGTATTTGTCGGTAATCCATTCTTCCGCTTTGTACTTTTCTGTATCACGGTATGTGAAACGGATTTTTTCCAGTTCCACCAGACAGTTGCCGGGTTTGCAGGTAACGGTGATCTGGTAGTTGATTAGCGTACGGTCTAATGAAAGAGCGCTGGAACTGAATACGATCCACTCTTCTCCGATACCGGCAATGGTTCCTTTGTCTTCGTCGGCATAGACAACGCGGCTATCAACATTTTGGTTTTCTTTCAGACGTTCGGTCATCCACTTCATGACCGTGTCATAGATTTGTGCCTGACTCATTCCGGGAATCTGAAATTCCTTAGAGAATATAACTTTGCCGTCTACTTCGGGGACAGCTCCCACGAGATACCTGCTGTCGTCTTTTTTTTCTTTTGCTGAATCTGTCTTCATTGCTATCGGCAATGCGAGGAACAGGGTAAGAAACAGGATTGTAAATTTATTCATAATTATTATGTGTTTATTTGGTAATTTCAAAACTTTCGCCCCGATGGGTGATGCTGATAAACCGGCATCCTGCATTTTCGGCGAAATTACGAAGCGCATTACCGCCTTCATAATCTTCACTGAAGTGCATGGGTACAAATATAGTAGTTTTTATTTGTTCGATGAACTGTTTTGCACCTTTCATATAATCTTTTCCCATTCTCCGGTCCACCGGAAACAGCACTAAATCAATGTCCGGCGCTTTTTCTTTTAAATATTTAACTTCTGCAAGGAAATCTCCGTTTGCTTTTCGTATCTCTTCTTCGGTAGATTCTTCGCTCCAGTGCCAGTTGTTTAAATCGCCGGCATGGAAAACACTCCAATCTTGCAGGTGAATCAAGAATGAACTGCCCACATCCGTCGAACCGAAAGCATCGATGCGGAGCGTCTCGTCCTCATATGTTTCTCCTTTCTTTATATAGATGGCATCTTCGGCCTGGGCACGGTGAGATTTCAGAATGTCTTTAGAGAAAATATAATGGATGTCAGGCCGTTGTTCTTTCCAGGTCAATATTTCGCGGTTGAAATGGTCGGGGTGGAAGTGAGTGGCTAATACATAGAGCTTACCCGGCTTTTGCAAGAGGTAATCATGCACGATTCCCCGGCTATGTTCGGCTTCCGAGGAGTCTTTGTAATAGTCGATAATAACGGTGACGCCTTCTGCTTCGAGGGCGAAACCGCTATGATAAATGTAATCCAGTATCATAAGCTGAATATTTTTGTAGTTGCAATATTACGTATTCTAGTTGAAGTTGCCAAGAAAAATCGACGAAATCAAGGGGCAAGGCGACTGATTTGCCATTCTCCATTCTCTTTCAGGATATACAGAAAACGGTCGTGCAGCCGGTTCGGTCTTCCTTGCCAAAACTCAATCCGGTTGGGGGTGACGGCATATCCGCCCCAGTTGCCGGGCCTTTCCACTTCTTTCCCTATCCAATGGGCGGCTTCTTTCACGAAAGCGCGTATCAGCTGCATCCGGCTTGCGATAGGCTGGCTCTGTGGAGAAATGCGTGCACCAATCCGGCTTTTATAGGGGCGTTTACGGAAATATTCATCTGATTCCTCCGGCGGGACTTTCGTTGCAATTCCTTCTATGTGTACCTGTCTTTCGAGAGCGTGCCAGACAAAAGAGAGCGAGATATGTGGATTCTGTTCCAACTGTTTTCCCTTACGGCTTTCATAATTAGTGTAGAAGATAAACTTCCCGTCATGAAGACCTTTTAACAGTACGGTACGCGTAGAAGGTTTCCCTTCGGGAGACACCGTACCTACAATGACGGCGGTAGGCTCGTCTATTTCCGCGTCAATCGCCTCTTGTAGCCACCGGTTGAAAAGCGAAAGCGGGTCGCCGGGAAGTTCGCTTTCCCTCAACCCGCCTTTCGTGTATTCTTGCCGGATATCTGCAATGTTTATTTTTACCATAAGATTATCTGGCATTTAAATTGTTCGTTCATTACATAGGAACTTCGTTCCACAGAATATGTGAATCTTTTAATGTCTCCAGTTCGAAGTTGTTAGTATCATAAATCCCCATTCCGTCACGGCGTTTCATGACTTCACCGTCTACAATGATTTCTCCTTCAATCAGAAAGATGTAGACGCCCGCATGACTTTTTTGGTGTGTATGGTATCCAAGTTTCTTTCCGGCTTCTACTTTGCCGATAGAGAACCAGGCATCTTGCAGAAGGGAAGCGGGAGTGCTTCCGTCGGGCGAAACGATAACTGCCAATTCGTTCGGGCGTTCCAGTTCACTGATATTGAAGTCCTGATAGACAGGGCGTGTGTTCCGTTCTCTCGGCATAATCCAGATCTGGAGAAATTCTACCGGTTCTACGGGACTTGCATTCATTTCGCTGTGGAAGATACCTGTTCCGGCACTCATTGTCTGGATTTCTCCCACGGTGATGATGCGGCTGTTCTTTTTACTGTCACCATGTTGTAGATGTCCTTTCAGTGGAATGGAGATAATTTCCATATTTTTATGCGGATGGGTCTGGAATCCTTCTCCGGGTGCGACTTTGTCGTCATTCAATACACGAAGTGCACCGAAATTGATACGGTTGGAATCGAAATATTCATCGAAACTGAAAGTGTGGTAACTATCCAGCCACTCATATTTAGAATGTCCTCTTGTATCTGCTTTATGTATAACTTTCTTCATAATGTTCTCCTTTTTCTTGTTGTTTATATGTCTTATGAACAAAGAGGGTGGGGGAAAGGTTTTATTTCTTCACTTCATTTAGCAAAGGCTTATGGTTGATAAAATCTCTGATATTTTGTAATGTCGTCATTGCGATATTCTCCAGTGCTTCGTGTGTGAAGAAGGCTTGGTGGGAGGTCACAATGACATTGTTGAATGAAAGCAGCCGGGCAAGCACATCGTCGTCGATGATGCGGTCGGACTGGTCTTCGTAGAAATATTCGCTTTCTTCTTCGTACACATCCAGTCCGGCAGAACCGATTTTCTTGTTTTTAAGCCTTCAATCAAGGCGTTGGTGTGAATCAACTGTCCGCGACCGGTATTGATAATCATCACTCCGTCTTTCATTTTGCTGATAGAGTAGTCATTAATCAGGTATTTGGTAGCTTCGGTAAGCGGACAATGGAGGGAGATGATGTCGGAACTATGGTATAATTCGTCTAATGAAGTATATACGATTTTTTCTTCGCGGGCGAAGTTATAGTCCGGATAAAGGTCGTAGGCCAATATGTTCATGCCGAACCCTTTCAGGATATGGATCAGGATTTTTGCAATCTTTCCCGTGCCGATGATGCCTGCTGTTTTTCCGTGCATATCGAACCCCATGAGTCCGTGAAGGGAAAAGTTACCGTCCTTGGTACGCCAGGAGGCACGGGGAATTTTCCGGTTGAGGGATAGCATGAGAGCTACGGTATATTCGGCAACCGCATAGGGTGAATAGGCGGGGACACGTACCACCGTGATTCCGGCAGCTGCGGCAGCGTTTAAATCTACATTATTAAATCCTGCACACCGCAATGCCAGTAGCTTTACTCCGTTGGAAGCCATGATGCGGAGTACTTCCGCATCGGCAATATCAATGACGAAAATACAAACTGCATCTACCCCTTGTGTCAGTAATACATTGTTTTTATTCAGGTGTCCTTTGTAGTAGCGTATCTCAAATCCGAACTCTTTGTTTTTATCAGTGAAAGAAGATTCGTCATAAGGCTTTGTGCCGAAAAATGCAATTGTATAGGCCATAATATTTTCTGTTTTTATTCTTACATAATAAACACTGAAATAGGGTGAATTGTTTATCCTTTCCTATGTCTTGAATATAAATCGTTTCATTAGAAACTGTTTGTTTTTTCAATTAAAATAGGGGGATTAATGAAAATAAATGCACAATCATACCTTCTATGTGCAATTATATCGTATCTTTGCGCCCGAAATAATTTAAAAAAGATTTAGATGAGAAAAATTTCCTTGATTGGATTTGTAATGCTAATCGTTTCAATTCCAACTTTTGCCGGAGGCCTTCTGACAAATACTAATCAACATGTGGCTTTTTTAGAATGTTAGCACGTGGTGCTTCCATTGATATTGACGGTGTTTATTCTAATCCTGCCGGTTTGGCTTTCTTGCCGGGTGATGGTCTTTATCTTTCTTTGAACGGACAAAGTGCTTATCAAACTCGTAACATAGATATGACATTTCCGCTGTTTCCGGAAGACGGGCACAGACGTTATTATAAAGGGTAAAGCTTCTGCTCCTTTTATTCCTAGTTTCCAAGGTGCTTATAAAAAGGAGACTGGACTATATCCGGTAGCTTCGCCGTTGTAGGTGGAGGTGGAAAGGCTTCTTTCGATGACGGTTTGGGAATGTTCGATTCAATGGTAATAGGACAAATTTTTCAGTGGGCTACTCCTACGCCAGGAACTATTAGTCCTGCTATGTACTCTATTAATAGTGCAATGGATGGAAGCCAGTTTATTTATGGTGTTCAATTAGGTTTGTCATACAAAAGGTAAACGATTGGTTGGCTGTTTTTGGTGGTGGACGTATGAACTATTTCAGTGGCGGATACGAAGGATTTTTGACAGCAAAAGTGAATACTGATTTGCCGGGTATGCCGATAGGTACGGAATTGGCAGGTATCGAACTGGATTGTGACCAGACAGGTTGGGGAATAACGCCTATTCTTGGAGCCGATGTGAAATTGGGTAAATGGAATATTGGTTTGAAGTATGAGTTCATGACGAGTTTGAATCTTGAAAATAAGACCAAGCCAAAAAGTTGGAAGTTCGTATAAAGATGGGGAATGTAATGGAGGATGAAGTGAAATCCGTTGGCAAATTGATTATAAAGATGGAGTAAATACTCCGATTATGATATTCCTGCTTTATTGACTGCTGCTGTTGGTTATGACAAAAATCCTTCCTACACTTCGTGCAACAGTAGAATATCATCATTTCTTCGATTTTAAGGCTTGTAATAATATGGAAGATGTAGAAAATGAAGTTTTAGGTTCAACAAAGTCTAATGAAATTACTGTTACTACTCGTTCTGCAGGTGATGGTAAAATGGATTTACTTGGCTATGGATATAACTGTTTATATTCAATTGGTGATAGTTATAAAGGCGGATTAAACGCAGTAATTGATATAGAACGTTATGTTTCTGGAGATGCAAGAGACCCTCTTACTGGAGAAAAGGTAACTGGCATGCCTAAAGGAAAAATAGAGGAATCTTTATCTCATGGTGATTTCTCCCAGAAAGAGGTTTATGGTTCTTCGTTGGATGATTTTTATAGAAAAGTGAGTTCTAAATATACTCTGAATACAGGCTCGTGGATTAAATGGGGTTCTTTGGAATTTAAACTGGATTTTTGATAATACAATCACTCAGAAAGATAAATATTCTTTTTATAAAGTTGATTTATGTATAAACACGAAAAGACTATTTTTTAATACTTTTAATGTTAAAAGACTAAAGTACTTTTTGAGTGATGATTTTTTATTTGCACTGAAATATTATACTGCTAAAGAAATCGTAGACGATTATGGAACACATGTCTTAACAGATGTTTATGTTGGTGGGAAGCTTTCTATTTTAGCATCTGCATTAGAAACTGATAAAACTAAGGATGATCTTATTAAATTAACAACAGATTTTGCATCTAGGATTATTACGAGTAATACTGTAGATTTGAAAGTTTCTTTGCAAAACCTTGTGAATACTTCGCTGTCTGTAATTCAATCAGGTGGTAATAAATATATTCAAAATAAGATAATAAGGAGTGAAATGGTATGATCTCAACTAATGTTATTAATTGGGATGAATGGGCTAATAGTGTTGATGTAGATCACTCTACTTTAATACGGAGTGGTGTAGACCATTTAATTCCTATTTGGGAATTTATTGATGACCCTAAATTGAAGGAAGAAGTTATATCGGAGATCAATGCAAGAAATAGCCAGCAAGAGATGCCTTTATTTGACTATACTTCATATCCTTCTTTTACGTTAACAACTACTGATGCCACTCAACGTGGTTCATGGGATACTAGAAATATTATAAATAGAAATAATATTGTGAATCTTAGTCAAGATGGAACTTATACTATTAAATTCTCGAAAATTAGTGGAACTTATAATTATTTTATAAATCATACACACGAGATGGCATGTCGCTATAACTGGTTGGGGAATTATACGTTTGGACTCTTTAACAATAAATGGTTCATCTTTTTTATGTTGAAATGCCAAAAAATAAGACGTTAATAGGTGTACATTTTGATCGTGATTATGGTAGAACAGGTAAACCTGACGGTTATTCATATTTTGTTTCAGAATACGAAGATGAAATAACAGTTAGAGATAATAAGAATAACCGTATAGTAAAAATTTCTGTAAAAAATAAACTTTCAGTGATTTTATTCTTTGGAATATTACTTCTTTGGTGATAAGAAAACTAGTATGGTAGTTGGTAAGCAGAATATATTGAAATATTGCACACATAAAATAACTTGCGGGTGTGGAATGGGTTATTACAAACTATTCATTATCAGTGGTGATTATCAGAAAACTGGTTACAGATTGAATGATGATTTCCACAGATACAGGTTTCTCTTATAATTTTACTCCATAGGTCTTGGTGTCGTGTCAACTCATTTGGGCATTGAGTCTGGGTGTTGCTTATCGGGGATTACATATAGTGATTATACAAAAGGGAAGGTTGGGAGGCATCTATTGATAAAGACGTTTATAGCCGTACCAATAAAGTATTTGGCGTGAGCGTGAACTACAAGTTCTAAATTTCTAATCCTTTATATGTATAGAAAAAGCCGTCTCGGACATGATGTTGAGACGGCTTTTTTGTTTTACTGTTCTATGTTTATTTAGAAAGAATACTGTACCAGCATATTCAACCGATTAGCATGACGAGTAGCGGAGTTGAAATCAGTGCGCCATCCTCTCAGATATTCAACACCTACTTGCATATTGCTAGTCACATTCCAGAAAGCATTAGTCACTAAATACTGTCCTTTACGATAGGATTCCGGATTTTCACTTGGATATCCATTTTCAGAGTAAAGTCTGGATAAACTATATGTACCGGATATAAAGATGCTCGGACAAAGGTTGTATTGCAGCCCTGCATACCATCCCAGCATTGGGAGAACCTGCATTTTTCCCTCATTATCCGGATCGGGAACGATGTCCACATTCAGATTACTTAAGTCGTTCAGATAAGAACCGATTCCTTTTCCATAATTAAACTGTCCGAATGCCTGTAATTTCTTCGTAATATTGAAAGTTGTAGATGCTTGCAGACCGAAGCCGGTGGCGGAATAGGCTTTCTCATGTACATTACTTGAGTAGGTCATACTACGGACAATGGCACCTAATTTAACGTGACTGCTACTATTCCAGTTATACTGTACGGAAGTGGCAAAGTCCGGCATTCGTTGGGTGTTGATAGACAAGTCATTGTTGGTTGTACCGTCTACTGAAGGCATTTCCATCGAAACACCGAATTTCCAGTTTTTCAACTTATCGCACATATAGCTCAATTGCGTAGTGCGGTAAAAGGCTGAACCGTTAGGTCCTGCAAAGTCGATAGTTGGAGGCAGTGCGGAGAGGTCCATGAACGAACCGTAGCTGTACCCGATAGTGAAACCGAGGAATTGTGCGTAAGCAGTTTTGTAATTCGAAGGTCTTTCCATCGCCACGGAAGTTTCCGGCAGTGTAAACTACGAAGTCTCCCAAATGTTTGGTACGTCCTACCAATTTGAGGAACAGGGTGGAAGTGGTGATGTCCATCTGGAATTGATTCTTGGCAAAATTGCCGCTTCCGCGTTGTGGAATCAATGCCGGATAGAAATCGACATCATTTACGATACCGTTAAAGTCATACTCTGCTGTTGCACGAACGTATCCTCCGATACCCAGGGCAAATTTCCCTTTCTGGTCGGTTAGAAGGAAACGGGGAGCATTCGGGTCGTGGAAACGCATCTGCGAGCGGTCGTTCATGATTCGGATGATTTCATCTCCTGCTTTGTTCTTCGAAACAAACATGATAGAGTTCGGTTCTTCATCTTCGATGACTACCTTCTGTTGTGCATAGGCACAGAGGGGAAAATTCCGATCCCCAGTAGCATAGCTACCATTTTAAAGCTTGTTTTCATTATCAGTTAAGTTTTAGGTGAATGCCCAATGAACAACTAAAAAAAGAAATGGTTGAGAGAGGCAAAGGAAAAATTGCCAAACTAATCGGAAGAATTGCTATTTATAATGATTCTAAAAAACGGATCTTTGTACCGTACTAATTAGATAAAAGAAATACGACGATGGAAAAAGTTGATTTTACGAAAGGAATATTAGCGATACAACCGGATTTGCATCGCTTCGCATATAAATTGACGGCAGACCGCGAATCTGCCAATGATTTGGTTCAGGATTGTTTGTTGCAGGCATTAGATAATCAGGAGAAGTTTACGTATAGCAAAAATCTGAAGGGATGGATGTATACGCTTATGCGTAATATTTTCGTGAACAACTACCGTCGCACAGTTCGTGAAATGAACCTGATTGATGATAGTTACTCCATCAATCAACAACATCTGATAGAAGATGAAGATGCTGATAGATTCGAGTTTACGTATGATATGAAACAGTTGTACCGGGTGATACATTCGATCCCCGAAGATATGAAAGTTCCTTTTCAGATGTTCGTTGCCGGATTTAAGTATAGAGAAATTGCCGAAAAATTAGGATTGCCGATGGGGACAGTAAAAAGCCGTTTGTTCTTTATCCGCAAGCGGTTGAAAGAAGAATTGAAAGACTTCTCCTGATGCAACTTTTTAATTGAGTGATGTGTTTTTAAGGTCAAAGTGATGAGCCTTCCTGTCAGAATACGACGCTGATGGGAAGGCTCTTTTTTATTGTCAATCCAGTATTTCCTGTACTCTGTGTTTAGCCTTTTGGACAGTTGCTTGTGCGGTATGGGTTGCTTCTATAGCTTTTTCTTTCACTGTAGTCGTCTGAAAAGGATTGTTCATAGAGAGTTTTCATTTTTTTTTAGTCATCCTTTCTTTTTAGTTTTATGATGCAGTGTTTTGATACTGTTGAGGTAGGCTTGTTCTACAGGTGAAAGCGTGCGTACTTCCCACTTGCGATATTCTGTTTCAGCTTTATCCATAGCTTGTTCATGACTTATCATACCGGCATCCATCAATAGAACTTCTCCCGTGGAAGACAGTATGGCATCCAGATGTTTGATGTAATCGTTCATGTACATTGGACGATGCTTGATAGCTTGTACTTCGGCAAAATCAAAATATCCGGAGACAAGGTTGTTCAGCACTTTGAGTTCTTCTGCGCTCAAGTAGTTCTTGGCTATCTTTGCATCGCGCAAGGTCGGATGGTCGCCTTTAAAGGAAGTTAGTCCCATCATGTGTTGGTCGGTATCGGCTCGTTCATAAATAACTTCTGCAGCTGTATGTCCGTGGGCTGCAAAGTGTAGCTTATTCTGAACAATCTTGAAGAATTCAATAGATTGTTTGGCGTGGGGATCGTAATCTACGGCAGTAGCATAGATATCAAGCACTTGTCTATACATCACCTTTTCAGACGATCGGATGTCACGGATGCGGTCGAGTAACTCTTTCCAATAATAGCCTCCTCCCATCTGCTTCAATCGTTCATCATCCATGGTAAAGCCTTTGATGATATATTCTTTAAGGCGTGCCGTTGCCCATTGACGGAAGTGTGTGGCTTGAATTGAATTTATTCGGTAGCCTAAAGATATTATCATATCAAGATTGTAGTGAGGAATTTCTCTTTCAACCATGCGCGCTTTTCTTGTCGAACCTGTCGGATTTTCCGACAGGTTGATTCTTCAACAAGTTCACCATCTTCATAAATGTGCTTAATATGTTCTACCACATTTGTTCGAGATGTCTGGTAAAGGTCGGCCATTTGCTGTTGGGATAGCCATACGGTATCTTCGTCCATCTGCACTTCTATGTGTGTCTGCCCGTCTTCGCTTTGGTAGATGATGATATTGCTTTTATTTTCTTTTGCCATGATTAACACCACGTAAAAAACAGGAATTATGAAAGAAAAAGTATCTGTACCCTTTATGCTGCTGGGTATCCTGTTTAATGTGTGCCTCATTGCAGCCAATCTTCTTGAAACGAAAGTAATTCAGGTCGGTAGTCTGACCGTAACCGCCGGATTATTGGTTTTTCCTATTTCTTATATTATAAATGACTGTATCGCCGAGGTTTGGGGATTCAAGAAAGCGCGGCTTATCATTTGGAGCGGCTTCGCCATGAACTTCTTTGTTGTAGCTCTTGGGCTGATAGCTGTTGCGATCCCTGCCGCTCCTTTTTGGGAAGGGGAGGAGCATTTCGATTTTGTGTTCGGTATGGCACCCCGTATTGTGGCTGCCAGTTTGATGGCTTTCTTGGTTGGTTCATTCCTCAATGCGTATGTGATGAGTAAGATGAAAGTAGCCAGCCGGGGCGGCTTCTCGGCACGTGCCATCCTGTCGACTCTTGTAGGTGAGACGGCAGACTCGTTGATTTTCTTCCCGATAGCTTTCGGTGGCATTATTGCCTGGAAAGAACTGCTTATCATGATGGGACTTCAGATCGTGCTGAAATCTATGTACGAAGTTATCATCCTTCCGGTGACAATTCGTGTAGTGAAAGCCATCAAGAAGATAGACGGTAGCGATGTTTACGACACGACATTTCAATACAACGTGCTTGAAAGTAATATATAATTGAAAAAGTCATAAAAGATATTTAATGTAGAATATGAATAGAGAAGCGCATTGGTTGTATTCAGCGGTGGGCAGGACTCTACTACTTGCCTGTTTTGGGCAAAACGTAATTTCAAGAAAGTATACGCTTTGAGTTTCCTTTATGGGCAGAAACATGAGAAGGAAGTAGAATTTGCGCGGAGAGATTGCCCGGAAAGCTGAAGTGGAATTTGATGTGATGGATGTTTCCTTCATCGGAAGCTAGGCCATAACTCATTGACCGATACCACCATGGTAATGGATCAGGAAAAGCCTGCGGATAGTTTTCCCAATACATTCGTGCCGGGACGCAACCTGTTTTTCCTGAGCATAGCGGCTGTCTATGCCCGTGAGCGTGGCATCAATCATCTGATAACGGGAGTTTCCCAAACAGATTTCAGTGGCTATCCCGATTGTCGCGATGCGTTTATCAAGTCTCTCAATGTGACTCTCAACTTGGCTATGGACGAGCAATTTGTAATTCACACTCCGTTGATGTGGATTGATAAAGGCCGAGACATGGGCGTTGGCGGACAAACTGGGAGTATTGGATGTGATACGCACGAGACATTGACATGCTATAATGGTATCCCGGGGGATGGTTGCGGACATTGTCCGGCTTGCACGTTGCGACGGGAAGGATTGGAGAAGTATTTAAAAAGTAAGAATCAATAATATCTCTACATAGAGATTAAAATGCATTTTTTTGCTGTCATCTGTCACATTGTTGTTGTTAAACAGTTGATTATAAAATAAATAGTTTGTGACAGCAAGTAGTGACAGCAGCTAAATTTGACATTTTGCCGTCACATCTATTGTCACCGGTAAGTTCTAATTAATAAAGATAGTAGCTTCTGTCCGGAATGTATTGGCTTAGTTTAGTTTCAGCAGCTTGAAACTATAGTTCCAACAGTGAGAAACTACAGTTTCAACGGTGGGAAACTAGAGTTTCAACGGTAGGAAACTAAAGTTTTTGTTTTGAAACTAGTTAGTTCCAAGTGAAACACTTTGTTTTCGGTGTGAAAAGGCAGGAAACTCTTTGTTTCAGGTAATGAAACAAACCGTGGGGTAAACGGATAAAGCAACCGTTGGTTAAGAGTTGAAGGTGATAGGTGATAGATACGGTGATAGGTTGAAAAATGAATCTATCACCACTTAAACATCGATGAATAAGATGTTTGAGCCTGTCCGGTGATAGGTGAAAGAGGAAATGCATTTTTTTTATCTGGAATAGGGGTTGTAGTTTAACAAGAGTAATGACAGAATTAAAAGACCAACTTTCCTTATTAGGAAGAAAGACCGAGTATAAGCAAGATTATGCTCCTGAAGTACTGGAAGCTTTTGATAATAAGCATCTGGAAAATGACTATTGGGTACGTTTCAACTGCCCGGAATTTACAAGTCTGTGTCCCATCACCGGACAACCGGACTTTGCAGAAATACGTATCAGCTACATTCCGGAAGTAAAAATGGTAGAAAGCAAGAGTTTGAAACTCTACCTTTTCAGCTTCCGCAATCATGGTGCATTCCATGAAGACTGCGTGAATATCATTATGAAAGACCTGATTAAACTGATGAATCCCAAATATATCGAAGTTACGGGCATCTTTACTCCACGTGGCGGCATTTCGATTTATCCGTATGCCAATTATGGTCGTTCGGGAACGAAGTTCGAACAGATGGCAGACCATAGGCTGATGAATCGGGAATAGCTAAAAAGATCGAATATGACTCATCATGTGCCCGCTGAATTGCAAAGCTATGTTTGCCAAAGTATTATCCCTCAATACGCTAACTTTGATAAAGCGCATCAAATCGATCATGTAGAAAAGGTGATTGAGGAAAGTCTGAAATTAGCGATGCATTATGAAGTCGATTATTCGATGGTTTACATCATTGCTGCTTATCATGACCTGGGGTTGTATGAAGGACGTGAATTTCATCATATAGCCTCCGGTAAAGTGTTGTTAGCTGATGAAACTTTACGTCGTTGGTTTACCGAAGAACAACTGTTACAGATGAAAGAAGCGATAGAAGATCATCGGGCTTCCAATAAACAGGCTCCTAGAACAATCTATGGAATGATTGTTGCCGAGGCTGACCGAATTATTGATCCCGAAGTTACTTTACGTCGTACCGTACAATATGGGCTGTCTCATTATCCGGAGATGGATAAAGAAGAGCAATATGCCCGTTTTCGGAAACATCTATATCAGTTCTCCTTCTTTTCCGTTTCATGCACCTTCCGGTTGAAAGGCTTTTCAGTATCAGTTCTCCTTCCTTGTCTTTCTGTACTTCCATTGAAAGACTCTTGGTGTTTTTAGTTCGGGAATTACTTCCATATCAAAAGTGATATAGCGTTTGGTACGCTGGATATAGTCGTTGATGGCAGTGATATAGTGTTGTTCTACGGTTCGTCCTACGACGAGCAGGGTTGTTTTCATACGTCTACAATTCTGATTATTGCACAAAAATAGGCATTTTTTATGTTATTCTGCAATTAATGATTACCTTTGCCTATCATTAGTTGAAAGTTTAAGGCTTTAAACTTCAACTTATAAAGCTTGTATTTATGAAAAAACGAGTGCTTGTAGGAATGACCGCTTTGCTTCTTTCTATCTCGTTGCTTATGGCGCAAGAGATACCGGCAGGAGTGATTACGGCATTTAAAAGAGGAAGTTCGCAAGAGCTGAGTAAGTATATGGGGGGCAAGGTAAACTTGGTGCTCCAGGGTCGCTCGACAAACGTTGACAAGCAGAAAGCAACAGCTATGATGCAAGATTTCTTTACGGAGAATAAAGTCAGCGGATTTAACGTAAATCATCAGGGAAAACGGGATGAATCGAGTTTCATTATTGGTACATTGGCTACTACCAGAGGAAACTTCCGTGTGAACTGCTTCCTGAAGAAAGTGGAGAATCAATATTTAATACATCAAATAAGAATTGACAAAATCAATGAATAAGGAAAAAGAACTGATCGACAAGCTGATCGATCTTGCTTTTGCAGAAGATATAGGTGATGGGGATCATACCACCCTTTCATGTATTCCCGCTACGGCAATGGGAAAATCAAAATTGCTTATCAAAGAGGCCGGTGTGCTGGCAGGTATAGAAGTAGCCAAAGAAATATTCAATCGTTTCGATCCGACGATGAAAGTCGAGGTATTTATCAACGATGGTACTGAAGTGGAACCGGGTGATGTGGCAATGCTGGTAGAAGGAAAAGTGCAGTCACTACTTCAGACTGAACGCCTGATGCTGAACGTGATGCAACGTATGAGTGGTATAGCGACAATGACCCGCAAATACGCTAAGAAATTGGAAGGTACCCGTACTCATGTGTTAGATACGCGTAAGACAACTCCCGGAATGCGTATCCTCGAAAAAATGGCAGTAAAGATTGGCGGTGGTGTAAATCATCGTATCGGACTTTTCGACATGATTCTCTTGAAAGATAATCACGTGGATTTTGCCGGAGGTATTGATAAAGCTATTACCCGTGCCAAAGAATATTGTAAAGGAAAAGGGCAAAGATCTGAAAATCGAAATAGAAGTCCGCAGCTTTGACGAACTGCAACAAGTTCTTGACCTCGGCGGAGTGGATCGTATCATGTTTGATAACTTCACTCCCGAAATGACTAAGAAAGCAGTGGAGATGGTAGCAGGCAAATACGAAACCGAATCTTCTGGCGGCATTACTTTTGATACCCTCCGTGACTATGCCGAATGTGGCGTAGACTTCATCTCGGTAGGGGCTTTGACTCATTCAGTGAAAGGGCTAGATATGAGTTTCAAGGCATGCTGATTATAAGCGGTAAACGATAAACAGTAAACGGTGAACGATAAACAGTCAATGGTGAATACTTTGCAGCACGGTAGTGTATAGTGCTGTTCATTGTTTACCGTTTATCGTTCACCTTTTCTTTTTCTCCATTTATTATTTATCGTCTCTTTAACTTCTTTTAGCAATATTCCTTGCAGCATTCCTCAAACTCTTGCGTCTAATAAGCAAACGACGCAGACATACGTTCGATTTTAAAAAGGCAATTGACTTGGAAAACGAGATAGAACTGATAAAGGGCTGTCGGGCAGGAAAGGATTCGGCTCGGAAGGAACTTTACACCCTCTATTCCAAACAGATGCTGGCGGTATGTTTCCGCTATACGGGCGATATGGATGCAGCGCACGATGTATTGCATGACGGTTTCATCAAAATTTTTACCAACTTCTCGTTTCGGGGCGAATCTTCGCTTTGTACATGGATTACCCGGGTAATGGTCACCCAGTCGCTCGATTATTTGCGGCGTAAGAAACGAGTCAGCCAGTTGGTAGTGCATGAAGAGCAGCTTCCCGATATACCGGATATATCGGACTCGGGAGGAGGGGCTGGAATCTCCGAAGAGCAATTGATGGCTTTTATTGCCGAATTGCCGGATGGTTGCCGAACCGTTTTCAACCTTTATGTGTTTGAAGAGAAGTCACACAAGGAGATAGCCAGGATGCTTCATATTAAAGAGCACTCATCTACTTCGCAGCTGCACCGGGCCAAATATTTGTTAGCAAAAAGAATTAAAGAGTATAGAAATCATGAAGAAAGAAAATGATGAAATAACCGATCTGTTTCGCACGCGTCTCGCTGATGCCGGGATGAATGTCCGGGATGGCTTTTGGGAAGAGCTCTCGCAGGAAATTCCTGTGGCTTGCCAGCAACGTCGTCGGATTCTGCTCTTCCGTGTAGCGGCTGCGGTATCTGTATTGCTTGTTTTGGCGGCCTCGTCGGCTACCTTCTTGTATTTCTCTCCCAAAGAAGAAATGGAAGAAGCATTTACAAAGATAGCCGTGACAAATGGAGGGCAGATGGATGGAGATGGAATACGCGTCAATCAACTACCGTTGCCGGTAGAACCGGTGTTGCCGAAACCGGCTCCGAAATCTTATGGAATGTTGTCTCAATACACAGAAGAAGATTCGCTTTCCATTACCTTCTCTATGTCGTTCTTTCTCGGCTACGACTTCCATCGGAAATGGAAACCGATATGGAAACCAAGGCCATAATGGCTATTGGCAGGCAACGAATGGTAATACGGAATCATCGGATTCGCGAAAAGAACAATATGAAACGGGCGAATCAGTAGTCCGGAAGATCTCTACAAAGAAAAACCGCTGGGCGATGAAAGCCAAGTTGGTACGGCATTTCCAGCAGATAAGGATGGTGTCTATAAAATGCCGGTTTCTGTAGGTGTAACCGTAGAACGGAAATTAAATGATTATCTGGGTATTGAAACCGGATTGCTTTATTCAAATCTCCGCTCGGCAGGGCAGCATTTACATTATCTTGGTATTCCCGTCAAAATTAACGTGACATTGTTGGATACAAAAAAAGTTGACCTTTACGCTACAGTAGGAGGAATTATAGATAAATGCATTGCCGGTGCACCGGACAACAGTTTCAAAGAAGAACCTGTCCAATTGGCTGTGACCGCTGGTATTGGAATTAATTATAAGATAAATGATCGCCTCGCGCTTTTTGCCGAACCGGGTGTTTCTCATCATTTCAAAACTGATTCGAAACTAGCTACGGTACGCACGAAACGGCCGACTAATTTTAATTTGCTTTGCGGACTTCGCATGACGTATTAATCCTTGAAGAAAATGAAAAAACACTTGTAATGCTGTTGGCTATTTGCCTGATTGTATCCTTTACTGGGTGCGGCAGCGAAGAAATGGATTATAACAATCCGGATGTTACCCTTTTTGTGAAGCAATTGAAGACGGGTACGTATAAGATGAAGAATGACAAAGGAGTGGTGGAGGTCCCTCATTTTACGGAAGAGGATATTCCCGAACTTCTGAACTATGCGGAAGATCTGACTATTATTCCTTCTTTCCCGTCGGTTTATAATATGAATAATGGTAAAATCCGTTTAGGTGAGTGTATGCTTTGGGTGATTGAATCTATTCGTCAAGGTACACCTCCGTCGTTGGGTTGCAAAATGGTGTTGGCTAATGCCGAGAATTATGAAGCACTCTATTTCCTGACAGACGAAGAAGTACTTGATGCTGCCGCTTGCTACCGTCGTTGGTGGGAAGAAAGACAATACCCGAAGACGCGGTGGACGATTGACCCGTGTTACGATGAACCGCTTTGTGGTACAGGGTATCGCTGGTGGTAAAAAGAGGAGAATCTTCGGGAAATAAAAAAACAATAAAAATGAGGAAACGTTTATTTATATCGGCAGTATCACTGCTGCTGACAGTGGTATGCTATGCCCAGTGGTCTGTACAGGATTCACTCAAATGGCAGAAGCTATTGGAGAGCAGTGAGGAGTTGAAGCTGAATCCGAAAGCTGTTGGAAGGCAGATTGATTTCGGCAGTGCGGTGGGTACTCCCCGGATGTCGGAGGAGAAAAGCTGGATGCTGCCTGACGAATCGCTTCCCGAAGCATTGCCTAAACCAAAGGTAGTTCTTTCTTTGATGCCATATAAGGCTAATACCCGTTTTAATTGGGATCCGGTTTATCAAAAAAAGATAAGGGTGGATAAGAATACATGGCGGGGAGATCCTTTCTATGAGATTCGACAGCAAAGATCGTATACCAACTGGGCACGGAATCCGATGGCAAAAGGTATACGGAAGTCTTTAGAGGAAATACAGGCGAGCGGAGTACGGTTTCCGTCAGTTAAGTGAACGTGCCAATGGGATGATGGTGAATTCGGTGGTGACGGATAGTCCTATTCCTTTGTTTGGTGGTAGCGGAGTGTATATCAATGGAGGAACTATTGGAGGACTTGATCTGATGGCTGTCTTTACAAAAGACTTCTGGGATAAGACGGGAAGAGTAACCGTGCCCGTACGCTGGAAGTGTTGAGAGCTTATGGGGATTCTACCACGGTGTTGATTAATAAACCTATTGAACAGATTATCCGTTGAGGGTGTTTATATAAATGTGCTAATGTCGCGATACGACAATATACTGACTAGGGAACGTTTGTAATTGAATAATTTATATATTTGTATATTGTTATGTTGGCGCATTGTTATATAGCTTTGTCGCTATTATTGGTATCTTAGTATATTAACACATAGATAAATTATTAGTTATGAATAGAATTACTTCTCTTCTGGGTATTCGGTATCCTATTATTCAAGGTGGTATGGTGTGGTGTAGCGGTTGGCGTCTTGCTTCTGCTGTGAGCAATGCCGGTGGACTGGGATTGATCGGTGCCGGTTCCATGCATCCGGACACTTTACGCGAGCATATCCGTAAATGTAATGCGGCCACGAAATTGCCTTTTGGTGTAAACATTCCTTTGATGTATCCGCAGATAGAAGAAATCATGAATATTGTGGTAGAAGAGGGAGTGAAGATTATTTTTACTTCTGCCGGGAATCCGAAAACATGGACAGGATGGTTGAAAGAGCGTGGAATTACGGTTGTTCATGTTGTTTCTTCTTCCCGTTTTGCTGTGAAGTGTGAGGAGGCTGGGGTAGATGCGGTAGTGGCAGAAGGGTTCGAAGCCGGCGGACATAATGGGCGTGAGGAAACAACTACTTTTTGTTTGATTCCTGCTGTGCATGAGGCTACCACATTGCCTTTGATAGCCGCGGGAGGTATTGGTACAGGAGAAGGAATACTGGCTGCTATGGTGTTGGGGGCGGAAGGTGTGCAAATAGGAACCCGTTTTGCGCTGACTGAAGAAAGTTCAGCGAGTCCGGTATTTAAAGATTATTGTTTGAGTCTCGGTGAAGGGGATACTAAGTTGTTGTTGAAAAAGCTGGCTCCGACACGATTGGTAAAAAATGCTTTTCGTGAAGCGGTGGAGAAGGCTGAAGATAGTGGTGCTAGTGCAGAAGATTTGAGAACTTTATTAGGACGGGGGCGTACTAAAAAAGGAATCTTCGAAGGTGATCTGGAAGAAGGGGAATTGGAGATCGGACAAGTTTCGGCAATCATATCCCGTCGGCAGTCTGTGGCAGAAGTAATGGACGAATTGGTAGCGGCTTATCAACGGGCAGCAAAGAAAGATTATTTATTTTAAAGATATAGCTCACCACAGAGTAATACAAAGTCTTGCAGAGTTTTTTAAAAGATCATCAATCGAAGGCGTAAGACATTGAGATGGCCTTATTTTGAAAAAAAAAAGAAAAAACTCTGCAAGACTTTGTGTTACTTTGTATGGTGAAAAATGCATAGTTATAGGCTGATAGGATCGTACTTTAAACCAAATACGTCGGCTACGGCCTTATAAACGATTTTTCCTTCTACAATATTCAGTCCGAGAGCCAATGCCGGATTATCTTTGCAGGCTTTTTTCCATCCTTTATTTGCTAAAGCAATGACGTAAGGGAGAGTAGCATTAGTCAGTGCAAGAGTGGAAGTATAAGGTACGGCTCCCGGGATATTAGCTACTGCATAATGAACGATTCCGTCTACAATATAGGTCGGTGCACTGTGGGTGGTTGGGTGAGAAGTCTCGAAGCATCCTCCCTGATCTATTGCTACATCCACAAGTACCGTACCGGGCTGCATCATTGCAAGCATTTCTTTGGTAATCAAATGTGGTGCTTTATCACCGGGAATCAGTACAGAGCCGACAACTAAATCAACATCCGGCAATTCTTTTCTGATTCTTAGTTCGGATGCATACAATGTCTTTACATTCTTAGGAAGTGTTTCACTCAAATAGCGCAAACGTGCCAGGTTTATATCTGTGATAGTGACGTCTGCCCCCATTCCCGCAGCCATTTGCGCAGCATTGCTACCTACGATTCCGCCACCTAAAATTAATACTTTAGCCGGTTTAACACCTGGTACACCTCCCAAAAGAATACCTTTTCCACCTTGCGGCTTTTCCAGGAAACGGGCACCTTCCTGAATAGACATACGTCCGGCAACTTCGCTCATCGGAATTAATAAAGGTAATGTGTGGTCTGCTTCTTCTACAGTTTCGTAAGCCAGGCATATTGATTTGTTGGAGAGCATGGCAAGGGTTAACTCCCTGTCGGAAGCAAAATGGAAATAAGTGAATAGTAACTGTCCTTTTCTTATTAAGTTATATTCAGTGATTATCGGCTCTTTCACCTTTACGATCATCTCGGCAGTAGCGTAAATATCTTCTATTGTTGGCAGGATATGTGCGCCGACAGCTTGATATGCTTCATCCGGAAAACCGCTATTTATTCCCGCTGTATGTTGGATAAATACCCGATGCCCTTGTTTTACCACTTCAGCCACTCCCGAAGGTGTCATGCCTACCCGGTTCTCGTTGTTCTTGATTTCCTTTGGTACTCCGATAATCATAATGTTGCGTATTAAAGATTTAACATGTTCGAAAGTACGAAAAATCCCCTTACGTTGTTGTTCGTAAGGGGATGTTTTAGAACAGAATGTCTTCGCGTGTTGAGATGAATAAATGCGTAGAGTGGTTGTTTTATAGACATTCATTGTCCTGCTTTTTGATTTTCATGCTTTTTCCATAGAGACCCACTCGTGCTATGTTATTATAAAAGGGTTCTGCAATATCGTACTTAAAAGGAAGTACTTCTTCATTATCTTTGTTTATGTATCCCCACTTGGACGACTGGCTTTCAATGCAAACGGCAGCTAATCCTTCAGAAAAAGAGCATCCGTTATCATATTCCAGCGGAATGACAACTTCTCCTTTCTTATTAATGAATCCTACTTTGTTGTGTAGTGAGACGAGGGCTAATCCTTCCGCGAATTGCTCTATTTGACTGTAAGTCGGTGGAAGAATGTAGTTTCCTTGTCTGTCAATCAGTCCCCATAATCCATCCTGACATACTCGTGCACATTCTTGCTCAAACGAGTGAGCGGCTGCGTATTTAAACGGAATCCGTATTTGTCCGGTATGGTCGATGAATCCGTATTGAGAATTGAGTACTACCATCCCTAATCCTTCTTTAAACGAGAAAGCCCGTTCATACATTAGAGGAATGACAATGTCATATTCTTTATTAATGTATCCCCATTGGATTTTTCCTTTAACCGGTGCCAATCCTTCAGAGAAACGGCCAATGGCCGAGAAGCGCTTTTTCTTATTAGCTACCCCATAAGCTAAAAAAGAAGCGAAGAACTTTGTAATAGTGCTGCTCATTTTCTTTATTGTTTGTGTGGTAAGCGTCCGGATACCATATATATACAAGAGAAGCGTGGACGTCGTTAGTTCATTCTATTCAAGGCTCTGGTAAACCTATTGGGAAATGAACAACAGAGTCCACGCCCTTGCATATAACAAAGACGTGAACGCTTAGTTGCCATTATCTCCCCAATTAAAGAATTTACCAGATTCTGAATACGAGATAATATTCTAAACGCTTCTACGTTATTAATCGTAATAAGTCGCTACAAAGATACGGATTTCTTGTTAATCGGCAATGCTTTTAGGGGATAAAGATTTAGCGATGGACGAATGAGTGTAGATAAAAATAAAGTAGTTAGTGGACAGAATAAAAAACTCCCCTTACGCTTTTGGTAAAGAGAGTTTTTATAGTTTGTTATTTAGTGATATCTATGAGAGTATAGATGGTAATATGTTATTAGTTTAAAAGTCCGGGATTAGCATCAATTGCATCTTGTGGAATACGCAATGTGTAACGGGAATCATCTTGTACAAGTGTGTAGGTTACATCTTCAATTTCTTTTTTGATTTCCGGTCGGGTAGTTCGGCGTAAATCAAACCAGCGATGGCCTTCAAAAGCAAGCTCGCGAGCACGTTCTTTCAGAATTTCTGTGACTAGCTTTTCTTGGCTCATCGCATTTATTTCATTCTTCTTTTGTTCATAACCTTCTGGTGTATAACGATTCTCTACTAAGCTTTAGAAGTCGTGAACGTGCTTCAGGTAATTTGTTTAAATGTGCAGCAGCTTCTGCTGAATTTAAATAAAGCTCTCCGGTGCGGAAAGTACATTTGAATTTAGATTCACCACTTTTGATAGAAGTATAATTTCCATTTTTATTTGCTTGATAATACTTGTTTGGGCGTAGATCTTTTCCTTCCTCATATTCTTGTAAAAATGCAGGGTAAAGTAAGAGTGATCCGGCATAATCGCTATTCGGAAAAACTTCATAGGCAGTGATCATTTCTACAGATGTAAATTCATTAGGAAGTTTGCCTCCTTCATCATTTAGGTTTACCAATGTCGATTTTCCGGCTAGTACACGTTCCGAAGATTCATAAGATTTGCCCCATTCACCCATGTATAAATATACCCGTGATTCCATAGCATCTACTGATAATGTTGAAAAACGGTATGAATATTGAATTTCCCATTCTTTTTTATTAATCAGTTTCCGTGCTGTTTCTATATCAGATAATATAGAGGTATATATTTCCTTTACAGTATTTCTTGATGGTATTTCTTCTAAATCAGTATTGAGTTTGAGAGGAACTGCTTTGGTTTCTAATGCTCCGGCAGCTGTATAAGGTTGTCCATAAAGGTTGACCAATATGAAATGCATATATGCTCTCATGAGGTAAGCTTCTCCAACTAATTGATTAATATCTTCTTGGCTTCCTTCTGATATTTCATCTTTTTTATCGATGATTGCGTTGGCATAATAGATATTGGTATAATAGGCCGCCCATCCAAATTGTCTCGTACTTGCATTCGGATTAACATCATTCCATTTTTCAACATCTCCTAAAGAATTTTTGGAAGTGGCATCAGACTGTAATATGGTTGCGATATCTGTTCTGATTTCGCATATTCCTCTGTCATTGAGTGCTGTATTGTAAGCTGTTGTGAATAAAGCTCTGTATTCAGCTAGCGTATTGGGAATTACTTGGCCTACTGGTTGTATGTCCAAATAACTATCACAGGAAGATAATAACAGGCTTCCTATTAATGTGAATATATAATATATTTTCTTTGTCATAATATATTTTTTAAAAGTTAAGACTTAGATTGAAGGTAATGGATTTGGGAACTGGGGTAGAGTATAGGTTGCCCATTGATTCCGGATCCATATAATTATCATAATTAGAGCTGATAACGAATAGGTTACGAGCCTCTAATCCTACAGTTGCTCCGCCGATACTTAGTTTATGAAGCCATTCGGATGGAACCCGGTAAGCAAGACGTATATTTTGTAGACGTACAAAGCTTAGTTTTTTTACCCAGATATCCAGTGATCTGTAAATGTCATTTCGAGTACTGAACAAGTAGTAGTCAGCCGGATTGTAGTTATACGTTGCTAATGCAGGGGAACTTTCCTGTTGTATTTTCCGGTGTCCATCTATCCAGTATGTCTCTATTCATATTGCGCCCTGGGTCTAAGTCAGACACATTATAACTTGGAGTTGTTTTTACATGTGCTCCAAAATTATATGAAAAATTCAGATTCAGTTCCCAATTTCGGTAATTGAACGTATTTAGAAAACCGCCCGTGTAGGGAGCATCTGACGTTCCAACATAGCTGTAAAAGTCTCTTTGTTCTTCAGTACTTGGTCCTATTTGGTAAGTGCCAAGACCATCTTCATTCGATGTCATTCTGAATAACTCTTCTACAGTGACAGCTTTGCCCTCTTTATTCTCAAGATAGATTTGCCCTGTATCAGGATTTATACCTTTTGTTTTTAGTGCAAAGATTGCACCTACAGGATATCCTTCCAGACTAGGAGTCACTTGGCTTTTTATCTGTAAGTACTTTTAGTACTTTATTTTGATTATATGCGAAGTTGAAAGTAGTGTACCAAGAGAAGTTTTTAGTGGTGATATTACGTGTCTGCAGATTTACTTCTACACCTTTATTTTCCATACTAGCCCAGTTTATAGACATATTAGTGAATCCATTTTCCAAAGCTAATGCTTTAGAACCAATTAAGTCTGTTCCTTTTCTATAGTAGTAATCTACACTAAGATTGATGGCTTGATTGAGTACAGAAAAATCTATTCCTAGATTGTAAGATGCTGTTTTTTCCCAGCGTAATTTACTGTTGGGAGCACTATTGATAATAATATTTTCTTCACTGTAGCCAGGTAAAATATTCACATTATCATATTTTCCGACTAGGAATGGAGAGGTTCCCTTATCAATATTTCCTTGTAAGCCATAAGAAAGGCGAAGAGCTAAATTATCAATCCATTTGTATTGTCTAATGAACGATTCATTAGATAAACGCCACAAACCGCTTACCGAATAGATTGGTAAGAAACGGTATTTCTTATCTACTCCGAATAAGTCAGAACCATCCATGCGCACACTTCCTCCCAATGTATAACGATTCATTAAAGTATATGAACCATTGGCAAAGAAAGAAGCAAAAGCGTTTTCCTTGTACGATTTAGTTTTTAGATTCCAATCATTGGCTTGTGCTTCATCTTTAAATATGAGATTCTGGAATGTTAATGTTTTTGGGATCATATCCGTATCCGGTTGAGGCTTGAGTTGTTACCCAGTTTTTGCGAATTTCCGAACCAGCCATTATTTGTATGTCATGTATATCCCCAAATGTGTTTTTGTATTCTCCTTGTATTTTCCATGTGAGTTGTGAGGTTGTACTATTAGTTGTTTTAAGCATGCCTCCTTCTGGTATAAGATAGGTTTGTACACCATTTTTCCAATATTTATTGGTTTCACGTATATTCCTAATATTATATGAATTTTCCCGGCATATTCTTCTTGCGACAATTGATCCCATTGCACACCAATCTGTGAATAAACTTTCCATTGATCGTTAAAACGTAGTTCTGAATGTCGAAGATTGAATTGAATGGAAGAAATGATTGTTTCATTATCTGTATTTTCTCGTTCTTCAAAGATATTAAATCCACGTTTTAAGTCAGGTTCATCTCCAGGGAGGATATCATAATCATATTGGTAGTTTGCTTCTGCATCATACGGATAAAAAATAGGGATTGGCCGATACGAGAGTAGAATACAGGATTGGAATAACCATACTTATCAGATACAAAGTTTTGATTCTTTCGTCTGTTGGCGAAAATAGAGACACCAATTTTTAATATTTTGTTGATTTGATAAGACGTTTTACTGGTCAGATTAAAACGTCTCATACTAACTCCCGGTACATTTCCGTTTTCTTTGGAGTAGCCTAATGAGTTGTAATACGTTGTTTTCTCTGTGCCTCCTGAAATACTTATATTGTATTCTTGTGTGAAAGCATCTCTAAATAATATATCATTCCAATCAGTCTGCATCGTTTTTAATTGATTGATAGCATTCTGAGCTTCGGGGGATAATCCCTCCAAACCATTTTGCAGATATTGATTCATTAAATTGTATTTATTCAAAATGGTTGCAACGCCACCTTTGTTGGGATATATGCTTTGATTGCTTTTTAATAATTGTAGTTCTAGATCTACTTTTTCTTGTGAATTTAACAAATTCAGACGGGAAGTGTCTAGATTAGGAGTATAAGTTAATTTCGTGTTGAAATTAATGATTGGTTTTCCTGTTCTTCCACGTTTGGTTGTAACTACGATGACACCATTAGCAGCACGTGCGCCATAAATTGCAGTAGCGGCAGCGTCTTTCAAGATAGTGATACTTTCTATGTCATTTGGACTTAATCCAGCAATAGATGATTGTTGCATATTGACGATATCATTATCTGTTGCATCATCTAATTTAGGAATATCTGTTCCTTCTAAGGGCATACCGTCTAATACCCATAGCGGGTCCTGGGTTCCATTTAAAGAAGCCGTTCCCCGAATACGGATACGTGCCGGAGCTCCTGGTGCACCTGAAGTTGTTGTGACGGCTACGCCGGCGATTTGTCCGGTTAGTGCTTGGTCGATACTTTTATTCGCTCCGATCATGGCATCAGATAATTCTACCTTTGCAATAGCTGCCGTTAATTTTCGACGTTCTAATGTCTGGTATCCCGTTACTACCACATCCGCCAGAGTATGTGCCGAAGGTTGTAGTACAATACGGTAGTTTTTTTTATTTCCTTGCAATATAATCGCTTGTTCTTCGAACCCAATATAGCTGCAATGAATACGAGTCACTTTTTCCGGAACGGAAATAGAAAACTTACCGTCAATATCAGTGATAGTACCCAAAGAGGTTTGTGATACTCCGGCTTTTTTCAGATCATCGGCGTGAACATATACAGAAGCACCAATTAGCGGTTCATTGTCTTCACCAGAAATGACAACACCAGTTATCGTGTGGTTGGTAGCACTGGCAAAAACCAGTGCATTCACAAATAAGCATATAATAATGCACAAAAATTTGATTCTCATTAATTGTAAGATAGTTTAATTAACAGGTTTGTTTTACTTGATTCCCAAAGCGGTATTAATACGTAAAATCATATCTTCATAATGATAACGTGTAGCGGTATCGGAAGTCCCCAGACGATTTTGCAATAACTTCTTGATACGCAATAATTCACCGCGTTTCACAGAAATAGCATCTGAAATACGGTTGAGCTGGCTGCCATAGAAATTGAGCACACGTGGAGCCCCCATCCGCTCTTCCTGACGAAGTGCACGTTGTTCGGCAGCATAGCAGCTGCAGAAAGGAGTGGCATGGTCGAGCAAGAAATGATCGTCTGCAATCTTTTTATTGATTTTCACAGCTTCGGGCTCTGCGGCAGCTGTGAGTAATGCATCCAGGAAGTTTTTTTGCAAAGAACGTTCCATAACGTTAGGGATGCCACCGCGTTCGGTAACACCGAAAATATTCTTATGAAGTCCGTCCATAAGCTCCACTACTGTAAAGGCCTTCTTTCCGTTGACAGATTCATTCTCTATCATACGCATTAGGCGGGTATTGCCTAGTAAATCCCAAAGAATATAGGCTTGTGCATTCTTAAGGATTTGAGTGGGTGCATTTTCCTGTTTTCCGATGGGAGTATTGCGAAGTAGATAAGTATATTGCCCCACTTCCGTGTCAAATAGCCATTTAGGGTATGTCAAAACTTCATCCATCAGGAATTTCAGGGCGGCTTGCTGCTTTTCTTTTTCTACGAAAGTATAGGTTTTCTGTCCGTCGCCCACAACGGTGTTTTCTATATAGATACCACCGATGTTTGCCAATACATGATAGAGGTAATTGTTCCATTGGTTGATAACCGCATAGTATAGGCGGGAAGCTTCTTCATAAGTCTGTCCTTTCTCGCCAGTAGTAGTCCATTGAAGGATTTGTGGAACGATGCGTTTCAGATTGTCAATGCCAAGTAAAGAAGAACGAACCGGATCATCGCCTAAATCTTCATTCTGCGCACGAGGGTCTACGGCATCACGTACATCCTGCGCCTCACTATATTTGTATAAACGGTCTGTATGCTTACTCAGGAAATCAAATAAGATATCTTTTTCTTCTTCCGGCTATTCTTCCGTACCAGCGATATCCATATTCGATGGCAAAGATATCGTAAGGACCGATATGCGGGGACAGTACTGTTACACCGTCTCCCGGTTGGGCGATATAGTTGAAACGTGCATAGTCCATAATAGACGATGAAGTCGAATTCATTCGGGAAGTGAATGCCGCAGAACGCAATGAGTCTGTTGGGAATGCCCATGAACCCATCATGTTGTGACGTAATCCTAGTGAGTGGCCTACCTCATGACAAGCGACGAATCGAATGGCATCCTCCCATCAAAGCATCAGGTAATTGTACGCTGCGTGCTTCCGGACACACTGTTCCTGTCTGAACAGTAATCCATTCACGTACCATAGAAAGCACATTGTGCCACCACATGATATCTGCTTCCAGAATTTCTCCCGAACGAGGATCGAGCAGGGAAGGTCCCATTGCGTTTTTCTTTTCTGAAGCAGCATAAGTCAGTACCGAGTAATTGACATCATCCATGTCTACATGCATACTGTCTGTGATTTCTTTAGCGATAATCGCATTCTTGAAACCAGCCTTTTCGAAGGCAATCTGCCAGTCCTCGATACCTTTCTTAATGTACGAACGCCATTGGTAAGGAGTCGAATTGTCAATGTAGAAGATAATAGGTTTGGCAGGTTCTACCATCTGACCTTTCAGATAAGCCTCCCGATCTTCTGGTTTGGGTTCCATACGCCAACGGGTAATATATTGTTTCTTATCCGTTCCTTGTTGTGCGTCACTGAAACTTAATAACGGATTGGTGAAGTAGCCGACTTTCTGATTGTCGAAACGTCCTGTCATCGGTTTTTCCGGTAATAAAAGAATAGAGGAACTAACTTCCACCGTCACATATACGCTTGTCGTTCCTTCTGTCACTTTAGTGGTCAGCTCAGAAGTTGCTACAACGTTGTTAGGGAAGGATTTGATCGACAAAATACGTGATAAATTCTTGATAGCGGAAGTACCTAGATTAATATTGGTAAATACGTTATTGATACTGGTTTCCGTACCATCGTAAATATCATTCACCTTGATTACTAATGCAGTAGAATCTGCATTGACTGCTTCGATCTTGAATGCGGCAATCAGCGGAGAGATAAAATTGTCCTTTACCGAACGGAAGATAGCATCCGTTTGAGGAGCCAGAGGTAATGGGCGTTGTTGGCGTAACATCAGTTTGCCCGTTGCTTTGTCCCATTCCATGCAAACCATCTGATTCTCATAGTTCACTCCGCGGTTCACACCCGCATCATTAAGTTCGGTAGGTACCCGTTGCAGCTTATTGACAACTAATAAGTCACGTCCCAAAAGTGAGGTGGGAATTTCAAAATAATAATCATTCTTCTTTTGATGTACAGCAAACATCCCTTTGGTAATTTTACTACCTTCCACTAATTTCTCGTAGTCGCTTTTGGTCTTCTCCTCTTGCTCTTCTGGTTTCTTCTTTCTCTTTTTAAACCAACTCTGATTTTCTGTAGCGGGGGTAGTTGCAGATGCCGAGAGCGCTTCTCCACTCAGCAATATACATGCAATGACCGCTGCCATTACTTTACATACATTCTCATTGAGTCCTTCTAACTTTTAATTATAATTAAAAAACGGCTACAAAAGTACTAATATAAATAACATAATGACTACTAATTTGCAATGAATATAACATTAAAAAGAAATATTAACTAGTATCTACGGTCATCATTCTCCTCGGATATTTCATAGTTTAGTGGGAATAGTGTACATTTGCGGGAGTAAAAAAGTGAACGGAATGATGAGACGATATATCACTGCTTTGATGCATCGGAGCGTTATGGACAAGATAAAAAAGAAAGTCCGGTCAAGACACCTTGGATTGGTTAACCGCTATCTTATCAGTAGAAAAGACAAGCTACAGGGCATATCCAGAACGGTGGTTGCAGACGCATTCTTTTCAAGGAAACTTTCATAACGGTGGATTTCCATGTCATCTACTATCCGACATTGGAAAAGAAAACAAGAAAACGTGGTTTGACGGCAGGATTGACTTTGCCAATCCTTTGAGGGTATATGCAAAAAGCTCTCAAAAAGGTATGTTGACTTTCCTCTTACATTGAGTGGGAACTTTGGAGAAATCCGCTCCAATCACTTCCACGGCGGACTGGATTTTAAGACAGGCGGAGTTATCGGTAAACCCGTTCGTGCTCTCGCAGAAGGCTATATTTCGCGTATTCGCGTCACCAATGGTTCGGGGTATGTGCTTGACGTCTGTTATCACAACGGCTATTCCACTATCAACCGCCATTTGAGCGGTTTTGTGTCTCCCATTGCCGAAAGGGTGGAGAAACTTCAATATGAAGAAGAAAGCTGGGAAGTAGAGATTGTTCCCGAACCGGGAGAATATCCGGTGAAAGGAGGTCAGCAGATCGCATGGAGCGGAAATACCGGATATTCGTTCGGTCCGCATCTTCACCTGGATGTATTTGAAACGGAGACGGGAGAGATTATGTAGATCCCAATGCCTTTTTTTCGAAAGGGTGGCAAAACGAAAATAAAAGATACGCGTGCTCCGAAAGCGGACGGTATCTATAATTTTTTCCACAACTGGGTAAAGGAGTAGTGGATGGTAAGCAAGAGAATAAAGTGATCCTTCCCAATAGTGAGCGTCCGGTGGAAGCATGGGGAGTGATAGGTACAGGCATCAAAGGCGTATGACTATATGGATGGAGTGAGCAATCATTACGGAGTGTATTCTGTAGTGCTTACAGTAGATGAGAAAGAAGTATTCCGCAGTACTGTCGATCGTTTCTCACAAGAAGAAAACCGGATGATTAACTCTTGGACTTGCGGGCAATATATGAAATCCTTCATCGAGCCGGGAAATACATTACGTTTATTAAAGGCATCGAACACTAATCGTGGTTTGGTGACTATTGATGAAGAACGCGATTATCGCTTCTTGTATACTCTGAAGGACGTTTTTGGCAATACTTCTAAATATAGTTTCACGGTTGGGGGCGAAAACAACCGCTTGAGCCATTGCAACATCGCGAAAAGTATTTCTTTGCGTGGGATAAGGTAAACTATCTGCAAGAGCCGGGTTTGAATCTGGTTGTTCCCAAAGGAATGTTATATGACGATGCCCCCCTTAATTATCAAGTAAAAGCTGATAGCGGTGCGGTTGCGTTTACATATCAGTTGAATGATAAGCCGGTTCCGCTACATGCAAGCTGTGAATTGCGTATTGGCTTACGTAGAAAGCCAATAACTGATACTACAAAATATTATGTAGTCCGTGTCACCCCGAGAGGAGGAAAATATAGTGTCGGTGGAAAGTATGAAGACGGATACATGAAAGCATCTATCCGGGAGTTGGGAACTTACACTGTTGCCATCGATACCATCCCGCCGGAGATTATCCCTGTCAACAAGAATCAGTGGGGAAGAAACGGAAAGATTGTCTATCGTTTGAAAGATCAGGGCGCGGGAATTGCTTCCTATCGTGGAACGATTGACGGGAAGTATGCGCTTTTCGGACGTCCCAATATTGTGAAATCGTACTGGGAATGTACTTGATCCGAAGCGTGTGAAGAAAGGTGGAAAACATATCGTTGAATTTACGGTAACTGATTATTGCGGAAATGAAACCGTATCCCGTGAAAGTTTTATCTGGTAAATTATTAAAAGAAAATCATATATGAAGAAAAGACTTATTTTTTGTGCTGCTCTATTCCTGGCGGCAGTGGCGGATACTTTCGCCTGTACTAATTTAATTGTCGGCAAGAATGCATCGACTGATGGTTCGACTATCGTTTCCTATTCTGCCGACTCGTATGGCCTGTTTGGAGAACTTTATCATTATCCGGCTGCTACCTATCTAAAGGTACGATGCTGAAAGTTTATGAATGGGATACCGGCAAGTATCTGGGAGAAATAGAGCAGGCACGCCAGACTTACAATGTAGTCGGTAATATGAATGAATATCAAGTTACCATTGGTGAGACAACTTTCGGCGGACGTCCGGAATTGGCCGATTCTACAGGGATTATCGATTACGGAAGTCTGATTTATATCGGTTTGCAACGTTCGCGTACAGCTCGCGAAGCGATTAAGGTGATGACTGATTTGGTACAGCAATACGGCTATTATAGCGAAGGGAATCTTTACTATTGCCGATCCGAACGAAATATGGATCATGGAAATGATTGGTAAAGGTCCCGGCATCCGTGGAGCAGTTTGGGTAGCTGTACGTGTACCCGATGACTGCATTTCGGCCCATGCCAATCAATCCCGTATTCATCAGTTCGACATGAACGACAAGGAGAATTGTATATACTCGCCGGATGTCGTATCTTTTGCCCGTGAGAAAGGCTATTTCAGTGGTGTGAATAAGGATTTCAGCTTTGCTGAGGCTTATGCGCCCCTTGATTTCGGTGCCCGTCGCTTCTGCGAGGCCCGTGTGTGGAGCTATTTTAATAAGTTTACGGATAACGGAAAAGATTATCTTCCTTACATTGAGGGAAAGACCAATACGCCGATGCCTCTTTTTGTGAAACCGAAACATAAGTTATCCGTGCAAGATGTGAAAGATATGATGCGCGACCATTATGAAGGAACGCCTCTTGATATTTCCAATGATTTCGGGGCCGGTCCTTATAAGACTCCCTATCGTCTTTCTCCTCTGAACTTTAAAGTAGGTGACCAGGAATATTTCAACGAACGTCCGATTTCCACTCAACAAAGCGGCTTTGTATTTGTAGCGCAGATGCGTGCCAATAAACCCGATCCGATAGGTGGTGTGCTTTGGTTTGGAGTAGATGATGCGAACATGGCTGTATTTACCCCGGTTTATTGCTGTGCTACTAAAGTGCCGGTATGTTACACCCGTGTGGATGGTGCCGACTACATTACTTTCTCCTGGAATTCTGCTTTCTGGATTTTCAACTGGGTATCCAATATGGTTTATCCCCGTTACAGTCTGATGATCGAGGATGTGCGGGAAGCTCAAAAAGAGCTGGAAACGACTTTCAACAATGCACAGGAAGGCATTGAAGAAATGGCTGCCAAACTGCTGGCAAAAAGATAAGAACGCAGCGGTTGACTTTCTGACAAACTATACCAATATGACCGCACAGAGTACTTTCGATACTTGGAAAAATAGGAATTGTAAACTTATTATTTTACATTTGTGTGCTCAAGAAAATAGCAATGAATAATTCATTAACCAATAAATAACAATCGAAATGGAAAATCAGGAACTAATTAAACAGGTCACTGAGAAAGCCGAAAAATGGCTGACCCCGGCTTATGATGCCGAAACTCAGGCTGAAGTGAAACGTATGTTGGAGAACGAAGATAAAACCGAACTAATTGAAGCTTTCTACAAAGATCTTGAATTTGGTACTGGTGGTTTGCGTGGTATTATGGGTGTAGGTAGCAATCGTATGAATATCTATACGGTAGGTGCTGCTACACAAGGACTTTCCAACTATCTGAAAAAGAACTTCAAAGACCTGCCGCAGATTTCTGTAGTAGTAGGTCACGATTGCCGCAACAACAGCCGTTTGTTTGCGGAGACTTCTGCTAATATTTTTTCTGCCAATGGTATCAAAGTATATCTGTTTGATGACATGCGTCCGACACCGGAAATGTCTTTCGCCATCCGTCACCTCGGTTGCCAGAGCGGTATTATCCTGACTGCTTCACACAACCCGAAAGAATACAACGGTTACAAGGCATATTGGGACGATGGTGCACAGGTATTGGCTCCACACGATAAAGGTATCATCGACGAAGTAAATGCAATTGCTTCTGCTGCTGATATCAAATTCCAGGGAAATCCGGATTTGATTCAGATTATCGGAGAAGACGTCGATAAGATATATCTGGATATGGTGAAAACTGTTTCTATTGATCCTGAAGCGATCGCCCGTCACAAAGATATGAAGATTGTATACACTCCGATTCATGGTACAGGTATGATGTTGATTCCTCGTGCATTGAAAATGTGGGGATTCGAAAACGTATTTACTGTGCCCGAACAGATGATTAAGGACGGTAACTTCCCGACTGTCGTATCTCCGAACCCGGAAAACGCGGAAGCTCTTTCTATGGCTGTAAACCTTGCCAAAGAAATTGATGCTGACCTCGTTATGGCTTCCGACCCGGATGCTGACCGTGTGGGTATTGCTTGCAAGGATGATAAAGGCGAATGGGTACTGATTAACGGTAACCAGACTTGTATGATGTACCTTTATTATATTCTGACACAGTACAAACAACTGGGTAAGATTAAAGGTGGCGAGTTCTGTGTGAAGACAATCGTAACAACTGAACTAATCAAGAAAATAGCAGATAAGAACAATATCGAAATGCTTGACTGCTACACCGGATTTAAATGGATTGCCCGTGAAATCCGTCTGCGTGAAGGCAAACAGAAATATATAGGTGGTGGTGAAGAAAGCTACGGATTCCTTGCCGAAGATTTCGTTCGCGATAAAGATGCCGTATCAGCTTGCTGTTTGATTGCTGAAGTTGCTGCATGGGCAAAAGATAATGGTAAATCCTTGTATCAGTTGTTGCTGGATATCTACGTAGAATACGGATTCTCTAAAGAGTTTACTGTAAACGTAGTGAAACCGGGTAAGAGTGGTGCAGAAGAAATCAAAGCTATGATGGAGAACTTCCGTGCTAATCCTCCGAAAGAATTGGGTGGCTCTAAAGTGATCTTGAGCAAAGATTATAAGACACTGAAACAGACAGATGATAAAGGTAACGTAACTGCAATCGATATGCCGGAACCATCTAACGTACTTCAATATTTCACTGAAGACGGTAGCAAAGTTTCTGTTCGTCCTTCAGGTACAGAACCTAAGATTAAGTTCTATATGGAAGTTCAGGGTGAAATGGGTTGCCGCAATTGTTATGCTTCTGCCGAATCTGCTGCAATGGAAAAGATTGAAGCAGTGAAGAAATCATTGGGTATCTGATTTTGTTTCTTCTGAAATTTCAGATATAGATAACGAAAGATAAATAAATAGCGCCTCCATGGTCTTTTCGAAGATTATGGAGGCGCTTCTTTTTCTCTATACATAGCTCTGATTCTGCCTATTTTCGGGCTTTTTCCCCAATTTGGCACAGTTCTTTCATTTCCTTTGCATTCTTTAAGTCCACTTGCTAATCCTTCTTGCCCGAATCTTGTTGTATTGACATCATCTCAATTTCAACCCGCAGGCTGCGGATACACATGTTTTGTTGATGCTTTAGAGTGATACGTTCAGTTTCATATTCGTAAGTTGTTCGTTTGTAGTTATGTGTATTTCGTGGCCTGCTTTTTTAGTCTATTTTTCAGTCAGTGCTATTTCTTTTTTTCTGTTATTTCTTCGTGCCTATCCAAGTCCATTTATGCCATATTGTTTCCAATGGTCCTTGTTTATGTTTAGACAGCCACCATTTGCAGAACCGAACTTGCGCCAGGAAAAGAATAATACCGATAATCAGGCTAAGAGTATATCCACAGTAAGGAGCAAGATAAAATCCGAATGGGAAATAGATAATGGCTCCCAAAATAGATTGAGAAATATAATTGGTCAAGCTCATTTTTCCGTAGAATCGTAGATTAGATACAGTTTTCTTGAACTGATCCTTCTGATAAAGCAACACGAAAGAAGCAACAAGTACAATCGTAAATGCGAATTTCTGCCACATATCAAAGGCAGTACCTACCGTTTGCTGAATTAAACTGCTGTCACTTTGCATGATCTGTTCTTTCAGAGAATACAGTGGCGCGAAACTGATAGCTGCAATAATAAGTGCTTTCATCCAGAACTTCAAATGAGATTCGGTAGTTACGAACAATTCTTTGCGTCCGATGTATAAGCCGAACAGGAAAAGTCCGGCAGTCTGCAAGAAACGTCCGGCGCCGATAGCCCAAAACAGGCTGGCTTTCTGTCCTAAAGTGACATTACCTATCAGGAATTCCCAGAAGTTTCCACCTTTGGTATAAGCCGCTACTTCAGCATACATCGCTCCGACATTCAAATCGGGTAGGGTATAGGCAGGATTGAAAAGGCTCATTATATAATGAAACCATTCAATCGGTTGTAGTGAAAACAAGATGGCGGTGATTAGAATAGCTTTGTCACTCCATTTGCGTACGATAAATAGTACGATGCCGACCACAACGAACAGAAGCAACACATCTCCTGCCGGGAAGAAAGCAGCATTGAGAGTAGCGAAGCCTGCAAGCAATACCATTCTCCATAAGAAAGCGGTAGCCGAAGTCTTTTCCTTTCAACTGCTGATTATGCGATTGGATATAGAAAGTGAATCCGAAAAGCAGAGCGAAGATGGCATAAGACTTTCCTGCAAGCATGAGAATATCGCATTAAACACTCCGGCATCTAAAATGGTGAGCCATTCGGGAGAACTTTCCGGATATACGGGGAAAATGAAATGCTCCAGGTTATGAACCAGAAGGATGGCCATTACAGCAAATCCTCTAAGAGCATCTACTACTTCAATTCGTGGTGTTTTTGTTGATAATTCCATGGGGCTGATTTATGATTGTTTTTTTAGTTAGTATTCGTTTTACCCATCTGTTGGCAGGCTTTTCAAAATAATAATAAGAAAGTAAGCTAAGTGCAATAGTGATGCAGAGAATGACGGGGACACTTATCATCCAATGCATGTGCCAATGATACAGAGTAGACATTTCGGGATATGTGAGTATGATAAATAAATGTATCAGATAGAAACTATAACTGATTTCTCCTCCTATCACTAAGACCCGATTGGATAGCAATCGGGATATACCTCCCTGTTGTAAGGCGAAGATAAGAATGATTAGCGAGACGGGTAGCCAGTAGTAACAAGAATAGCGGTAGACTTTAGGAATGTCTGCGGTACAGAAATAGAACAGTAAAAATAATGACTACTCCTGCCTCTAATAAAGTTCCGGTGGAATAAGAAATCTTTTTGTTGACATAATGACCGGTAGAACTGGTAAAGCAGGACACCTACGAAAAAGTCAGGCAGGCGGGTGATTGGATTTACATACCAGTATGCTTTGATTTGCTCCTCGTTGGTCAGATACATGCCTGCCAGCATAATTGGAAGACAGATGAGCAGTGTGATAAACAGACTTCGTTTGGTATGCAAGAAAGGAATGATGAGGGGGAAACAGAAATAAAATAACTGTTCGCAGCCCAGACTCCACGAAGGACTATTGAATGAGAAAAAATAGTCTGCAGAAGGGAAGAACGGTTGTAATAGAAAAGTGGAAGCGGCGAAGTGTTTTATCCAGTCCGCCGTGCCGCTATATTGAACGTACCCTCCTATGCATACGGCAATTAATAGAGTCAGTAAATGCAGGGGATAAATGCGGGCGATGCGCGCTACCCAAAATGTTCGTTTGGTAGCGGTCTTTTCCAATAACTTCTCCTGATAGTTGTAAGCAATAATAAAACCGCTGAGCACAAAAAAGAAGCTGACTCCAACAAATCCTTCTTTAAAGAAGTGAGCGTCGAAGCTTGAATCAATGACGTAGCAGTGCGCCCCGAATACCATTAGGGCAAAGAATATCCGTAAAGAAGTTAATGTGTTGATCACGATGTTTATCTGTTTCTTTTTTGTATTCGGCTGTAAAAGTAGAGTTTGTCTATGAGATAAAAATTCACATAGATTAAAAAGAACTAGGATTCGGAGCGCAGGCGGCTTAAATGTTGTGGAGTCATCCCAAGAAAGGAAGCTATATACCCCAGTTGGGCACGGTGAATTACATCCGGCTGCTCGCGTAGGAGTTGTTCGTAACGTTCCTTGGCCGGAAGATAGAGCTGGTTGATATGGTGCATATCCATATATAGCAGGCATTCCTGATGGATAACCCGTCCCCAGTTGGCAATCTCTATGTTAGTTTCATAAATCCGATTCAAGTCATCGATGCGTATGGCATATAGTTTACAGTCCTCCAACAATTCTACATATTCGTATCCCGGTTCGTCGTGGTACAAGTCTTTCATGGCAAAAGTAATATCACCTTCGCGTGAAAACCAGATCGTGATTTCTTCGCCGTCGTGTAAACAATAAGACCGGCAAAATCCTTTTTCGATAAAGTAGACGTGACGGTCTGCTACACCACCGTGTATTAGTAAGTGTTTTTGGAAGCTCCATTTTCTTCATATAACTGAAGAGTACTTCTAAAGAACTGTCCGATACCGGATAATATTGCCGGATTCCTTTGATGATGTTTTTCATGTTTGATTTATTCATTTGGATGTTCTATCCACCAATCAATCATCTTTCGGGCAAGACTAAGTTTTCTGGGAAGTTCGGGTAAATTGTCTCTTGTATAAAAGTCTCCCGAGCTCAATTCTTCATCTTGGAGGTTGATTTCCCCTCCGGCATAATCTGCAATGAACCCAACCATTAATCCGCTAGGATAAGGCCATGTTTGATTGCCGAAATAAGTGATGTTCGTCACATCCAGTCCGGTTTCCTCTTTCACTTCACGTGCTACACATTCTTCTAGCGTTTCTCCGGTTTCCAGAAATCCGGCAACGAGACTGTTGAATGTTCCTTTAAAATTGCGGGCGTGCACTAAGAGTAGTGAATCTTTTTTTCTCACTAATACAAGTATCGCTGTGGAAATGGAAGGATATACCTCCCGGCCACATTTCGGACAACGCTTCATGATAGATTCTTTCTGTTCCATAGGCGTGCCGCAGGCGGAACAAAAGCGGCTGTTTCTATCCCAATGCAGAATCTCATGTGCTTTTCCTGCTGTCTGATAATGAGACAAAGGAAGATATTCATAGCAGGCACGAAGCCCTATCATGATCCATTGCTCCGATTCTTCAATGGGAGAAGGAGAGGGAGAAAGCCTTGCAGTTTCTCCCTTCCAGTGTAGTGATATTGTGTACGGTTGTTTTTTCTTTAATAACAATAGGAGAGTTTTCTCCACACGGGATGGTATATATGCCATCCTCTTTTTTCTCAAGAAGCAGTTGGTCTTTGTAAAAGATAAACCACCATGATTGTGCTGTCTGATTCATTTTAATTCTAATTCTTGATCTTCGCGCTGCGAAGTTATAAAAAAACTAGATTGATATTTAGACTTATCAGATAAAATACAGGGCAACTGCACCAAAATTTGATTCATAACTGTGCAGAAACGAGTTAAACGTTGCGCTAATGAATGGGTCCAGGGTGAGGGGGTGGTGAGGGTAGATTTATAACCTTTTATTATTTTACTTTTCTATACTATCTGGTGAGGGTAGATTTTTATCCTAGATAAAAAAAAAAGTATAGAAAATAATAAAATAAAAGTTATAAATCTACCCTCACCAACCCTCACCTTTGACCCATATCTTATAATAAAAAGATAACGGGGAATCTTAAAAACTCAATCATCTTTTTCAGATTTACCACAACGTTTCCAGAATACTCCATTATTTTATTCAAAACTGTGCGGATATGAATTAAATTTTGGTGCGGTTGCCCTGGATAAAATATCAATAGACTAACTCAATAAAATGCATTGTTCGACACCAATTTCCTGAATAAAATAATTGTCGTGTGAGATTGCTATCATAGTACCTGCATAATTTTTGATAGTAGCAGTGATAATTTCAATACTTTGTATGTCCAAATTGTTGGTAGGTTCATCCAGGATAAACATATCAGGGGTATTGTTACTAATCATCAGACAGCAGAAAGCGAGACGCATTTTCTCACCACCACTAAGTTTCCGGCAGGATTTGTCCCATTCGGATGCAGGAAACAAGTAACGGTTTAGAATAATCTTTATTTCATGCTCCGGCAGATTCCGGCTATTGAAAGCGTAAGCCTGTTCAAGAATACTGTTCCGGTCGTCAATGATCGAATACTCTTGATTCAAATAGACATAGCTAAAGTCCGTCCGTGTCAGGGTTCCTTCCTGTGGTTGAAGTTGGCCGGTGATTAATTTCAATAGAGTTGTCTTCCCGCTACCGTTGGCTCCTTCTATACGGAGGCGGTCTCCGCTCTTTAGCTGAAAGCTGACAGGAGCTTGCCAAAGCTGTTGTTTTGAGATGCTATTTTCCTGAATATCATTGCTATTCGGATTGGGAAGATAACCTGTGTCAGACGAATTTATTTCATCATTCGTCAGAATATCATTGTTAATCGAATTGGAATGATAACTGAAGTTAATCTCTTTTGCTGTCACTAATATCTTCCCGGTATGAAGCGAGGAACTATTGAAGTCGGTTTTTAATGCCGCAGTCGGAGAGAGCGAACCTCGAAGCTGGTTGCGTTCATTTGTTAACTTCTCGGCTTTCTCCTGATGAACGCCAGTCAGTTTACTAGTGCTCTTCTCGGATTTCCCTTGGAGTGCGTTCAATACAATGCGTGGAACTCCTTTTTTTATATTACTCTTTTCGCCGCGTACATTCTGTTTGTCCCTGCGTTCGGCCGTTTCGCGAGCCATTTTACGGGCGATACGTAGTGCCTTTTCTTTTTCTTCAATACGTTGTTGTAATGCTTCCTGCATCAGCGTTTTTTGTTCTTTGTAGAATTCGTAATTTCCGCCATAATAATTGATTTGATGCTTCTTTAGTTCGCAAATCTCGGGGAGAAGATTGAGCAGTGCGGTCATGACTTACCACCAACAGGGTGGAACGATATTTTTCTACCCAGTCATACAAACGTTGTCTGCCCGACGAATCGAGATGATTGGTCGGTTCATCCATGAGTATGACAGAGGGATTATGAATGTCCATACCTGCCAGGAATACGCGGGTCTTTTCTCCGCCACTAAGCAGATTCATCGGGTAGGATAGCGTAAACTGTCCTAATCCCCATAAGTCGAGAGCGGCAATGGAACGTTCTTCGATATTCCAGTCATCATTTAGAATGGTGAAATTCTCGTTTGAGGCATCTCCTGCCAGGATAGCTTGCAGAGCTTGTTGCTTGCGGTCTATCCGCAAGGCCTGTGCGATGGTCAGCGAATCATATTGCCCGAAATGTTGCGGGAATATAATAGATGTCGTCCGGTCGGACAATAACGCCGGAAGACGGTGATAACTGTCCGGCAATAATTTGTAGCAAAGTAGATTTCCCGCAGCCGTTATTACCGACTAATCCTAGTTTCTGCCCTTTACTAATGGCAAAGTTGAGATCACTGAATAATACTTCTTTATCCGGATGGATATAGCTGATTTGTTGAATACTGATAGACATGATGATCTATTGGGTTTGAGGTTGAAAATAGAGTGAAAAAAATCACAGGATAGGGGAACGACAAACACAATACTGGCTAAACAACACGGATTTCGTGATGCTTAACGAAATAGAAAAAGCATATAAGAAAAGTGATGTTTACTTAGAAGTGTTGTCTTACTTAGTAATTCTCATTGTGGTAGGTATATAGTTTAACTTGGCTGCAAAGATAGCACTTTCTATTAGATTTCACTCTATTAAGACTGAAAAAAGAATGAATTTCATTTATTTAGAGGCTCCGTTTACCTCATTCAGAGCCTCCGATTACTCCAAATAGAGCCTCTGTTTACTCTATTCAGAGGCTCTGTTTTAGAAGTGAGTTATACTCTTTCTTATTCTTATACATCAAACAGTTGGTTTAATCCCTCACTCATACTGGGATGCGTGAAGATAAAATCGCGCAAGAATGTAGACGTCTGGCCTGTCTTTATCGCCATAGCTACAATATTTATGATTTCCGAAGCATCAGCGCAGAATAGGTACAGCCCATAATCTTCCCGTTATGATTATTGATGATAGCTTTAGCATACCATCCGTCTGCTGCAATGTACGGGAACGGACGATGGAGGATGCCGGAAACCGGGAAACCTTGAATGAATAACCTCTTTTCAGAGCTTCTTCTTCGCTGAGGCCGATATGAGCCAACGGTGGGTCGATAAATACGGCATAAGGAATAGGGTCCCGATCTCCGATGTCCCGTTTCTTATCTCCGAAAAGCTGGTCGCGTATGATCCGGAAATCATCTAATGAGAGATAGGTAAACTGTGGTCCGCCTTTTACGTCACCCATTGCCCAAACGTGAGGGACGGTTGTGCGCAACTGGTCATTCACCACAATTGCTCCGTGTGCATCCACCCCTACACCCGCTGCTTGTAGGTTCAACCCTTCAGTCATAGGCTTTCGCCCGGTTGCGATAAGGATAGCGTCCCCGTCTACCAATAAGTAAGGAGTACCGTCGGATACGTCCGAGTAAGTCAGCGTCACACCGTCACTCGTATCATGGATAGACTGTGCACGGGCATTCAGATGAATCTCTATCCCTTTTTTTCCAATACCTCTTTCACGCTGTTCGCTATATCCTGGTCGTTGCGGGGCATGAACCGGTTGCCTCCTTCGAGTATCGTCACTTTACTGCCGAAATCCGGCATACATAGAAGCGAACTCCAGTCCGATATATCCGCCGCCGACAATAATTAAATGTTTTGGCAGGACATTCATATCCAAAAGTGTGGAGCTGGTATACACATACTTACTTTGTTGAATCCCGTCGATTGCCGGAATGATCGGTGTGGAACCCGTATTGATGAAGATTTCTTTCCCTTGCAGTTCGATATCTCCGTTGGGAAGTACTACTTTTATAGTGTTAGGCTGATACAAAGGAAGCTGTCCCTGTATAAATAGTCACATTCGGACGCTTGCTTAACCTCTCATAATTAGTTTCCTGAAGAAAGAGGTCAGTCTGTTTTTACGGGCAATGGTCTGCTTATACATATTAGTCTGCTTCAGAAAATCATCGTGGTAAAGCAAAGCGGAAACCTCGGCTTCATGTATCAGCGTCTTTGTTGGGATGCAGGCGACATTGGGACACGTTCCTCCATACATCATGCTTGAACGTTCCACGACGGCAACTTGCCAGCCTCGATTTGAAAGTTCGGCAGCAAGAGTCTTTCCTGCTTTGCCGAACCCTATAATGATTGCATCATATTGTTTCATAACTTCTTTGATTAACGATTCGTATAGGCTATATAACAGTCTGAAAAAAGCCTATTTGTTTCGTTATCTCAAGAAGTCGGAACTCCTTTAGAGTCAGATTAGTCTTTTTTAAGTATTTTGAGTACACGTTGTGACGAGTCGGATAGAAGTACTACAGCACCTGCCAGTATGACGATGTCTTTAATCACCAACCGCCCTGCACCGGAGAGTAATGGAAAGCCGAATTCTCCGCTCCCCAGGTCGGGTACCCAGACCTCCGGCGTGGTGACAAGAAAAGATAGTGTACCGAGCGTCATGATGATAGCGAGCGAATCGCCCACCAATCCCACTTTTGGGAAGAAGATTCCCTAGAATACTAGTATGCCGATCCCCATAATGAGAGCTCCCAATCCATAAGAGAAAGTATAAGTGCGGTTTGCTTCGTGCCATGTACGATTCTCCGGGACAAAAGCGCCTTCCGGATTTTGTATTCTTTGTATTCGGGTGCATCTTTAGCATAGAAGAAACTCATAAAAGGACTGTTGGCAACGAACGGGACAATGCCGTCGGCCTCGTAATGGAAATACTTCAATCCGCCAATCCATACAAAAACAACGAGATAGCAACGCGGATAAATTTCATACCGAAACTCTTCAGACTTGAAGTGAAGGTTAGTAGAGTGATCAATTTCTCTTTCATCTTGTTGGGGCTTTATTGGTTTAACTTACACCGCAAAGATCGTACTTTTCCAATATTTTCCAACAATGGCAATACTTCCGTATCCCTTGTCAATTTTTCCCTTCCTGTGTGTTTCTAAATTGTACTGCGCTCTGTCCGCTTATATTTTTGAAGAAACGGCTGAAAGAAGCTTGGTCCTCAAAACCTAGAATATCAGCAATCTCCTTTGCGCTTTTGTTGCTGTAAAGCAGGAGACGTTTAGCTTCCGCTTCCACCCGTTCGTGGATAACTCGAAGCGGAGAGGGGAGTTTGCAGGTAGAAAAGATGTTCGATAGTGTCTTGGGAGATTTGTGTAACATATCGGCATAATCCTGCACCTGTTTCTTCGTACGGTAATGCTCGTCAACTAGATTATAGTATTGGCGTACGATCTCAAAGCCGGATTCTTTTTCACGGGTGATATTCATACGGTGACGTGCAATTCGGGTACATTGGATGATGAAACGTTTTCAGCAGGATGCGCAGCATCTCTTCCTGCAAGCTGTCGGTTACGGTAAACTCGTTTTCCAACGCTTCGGTGATGGTATCCAATTCCTTGCGTTCTTGCTCATTCAGCATGAAGCGGATCAGATGGGACGAACCGTTGAATAGGAAACCGCTGCATGATACTTCATGATCATTTCCATAAATACAATAGAAATTGCTGTTGAACAACAAAGTCAGGTATTCACCATCAATCGATTTAAATTCGAGGTGTTGCAGATGAGTGAGTGAGATTACTTCATCCTTGACCAATATCATTTCCTGGTGGTCAATTTCTACCGTGATACTTCCGTTGCGTACCCATATAAACTTATAGAGCCCTTTTTCTCTTTGTAACGCTTTTTCTGTCAGATAAGAGTCTGTAAGTGCGAGAGTTCCTTTTAGTTTCGTGTGATATTGTTGTAACATAATTAATCCTCCATTGCTGATGCGTCAAATGATAGCGGTAGCAAATCACCTATACTTTTTACTTCGTAGATACATTCTTTGCCGTATAGCAGGATACGTATTGGCTGGCCGTAACGTTTTTCCGTTTCCAGAATCACTTGCCGGCAAGCACCGCAGGGAGGAATCGGATGGTCGATGAAGTCCTTTTCCGTTCGTGCCGCAATGGCAAGAGTGACAACCGGTTGGTCGGGATATTGGGAATTGGCATAGAACAGAGTGGTGCGTTCCGCACAAAGCCCCGACGGGTAGGCTGCATTCTCTTGATTTGTTCCTGTTACGACAATTCCGTTGCCGAGAAGTACGGCAGCGCCTACCGAAAAATGCGAATAAGGGGAATAGCTGCGTGCTGTTGCATCTTTGGCAGGTTTTAAAGTGCCTGGTCGGCCTCATTCAGCTCATCATATTGATATACTTTAATCACTGCGGTAATTATGAGGTCTTTCATACGCGTTACGGTATTGGTTTCTACAATTAATGTTACAAAGTTAGGAAAGAGATTGATATTCCCAATTATTTTTCGGATTTTTGTGTCCTTATAATACATATCTGAATTAAAATGGAGAACAAACTGTATAGACTTGTCTTTTTAGCCGTAGTTTTTTCTTTGCCATAGGGATGCAAGGCGCAGAGGCGGAATGCCCGCTATGTAGAATATATAAACAAGTATAGCGAGCTGGCTGTTGAACAAATGAAACTTCATAAGATTCCCGCTAGTATCACGTTGGCGCAGGGATTGCTGGAAAGTGGTGCAGGATATAGTCAGTTGGCGCGAAAGAGCAATAACCATTTTGGTATCAAATGTGGCAGCAGTTGGCGGGGACGTACGGTTCGTCATGATGACGATGCGCGCAATGAATGTTTTCGTGCTTATAAGCGTCCGCGTGATTCTTACGAAGACCATTCCGATTTTCTTCGAAGAGGAGCCCGTTATGCCTTCCTTTTCAAACTTGATATTACCGATTATAAAGGATGGGCGCGCGGATTGAAAAAAGCGGGATACGCAACTGACCCTTCCTATGCTAACCGTTTGATTACGATTATCGAAGATTACGATCTCTACAAATATGACCGCAAAGGTGTTTATTCGGAACGTAAGTTACGCAAAAATCCTTGGCTGATGAGCCCGCATCAGGTGTATATCGCTAATGATATTGCTTATGTGGTAGCCCGCAACGGTGATACCTTTAAAGATTTAGGTAACGAATTTGATATTAGTTGGAAGAAGCTTGTGAAATACAATGATCTGCAACGTGATTATACGTTAGTAGAAGGAGATATCATCTACCTGAAGAGCAAGAAGAAAAAGGCTTCCAAACCTCATACCGTTTATATTGTAAAAGACGGCGATTCCATGCATTCCATTTCGCAGAAGTACGGCATCCGTCTGAAGAATCTGTATAAGATGAACCGCAAGGATGCGGAATATGTGCCCGAAGTAGGAGACCGTTTGCGTCTGCGGTAGGTTACTGTTTGATAAAAAAGAATTGCCGAATGACTATCCGGATATGCCTAGCAGCCTGATGCACATATATTTGATAGAAGCGGGACCGAGATTACTTGCCGGGATGTCGGAGGATTCGTCATTGCACGCAGAAAAATTTCTTCGTGAGATGGAAGTGAATATTTTGCTGAATAAACGAGTGATAGACTATCGCGACCATAAAGTTATACTCGAAGATGGAATAGAAATCGCTACACGTACTTTTATTTGGGTAAGTGGTGTTACCGGAGTAACTATCGGTAACATGAACCCATCGTTGATAGGTCGTGGCGGACGTATTTGGGGCTCTATGGCGACAGTAGGACGTAACCGTGCTGTTGCGGAATTTAGTAAAGTGCAGATGCAAGGCTGGTTGGCTTGGGTTATGTGGTTGGTAGTTCATCTGCGTTCCATTCTTGGAGTGCGTAACAAGGTGGTCGTGCTTCTTAACTGGATATGGAATTATTTCACTTATGATCAATCTATGCGTATGATTGTCTATGTGCGAAAAGCAAAAGAAATTCGTGACTGGGAAAAGGTGGAGGCAACTACTCATTAGGGCAGGATTTGCTGTCGGAAGATCAGTAGCCTTTCCATCATACATAACCGGATACAGCTTTGTGGAAGGAATAAAAATATAGGGCTATTTGCATTGTTTTCAATATAATAACTTATCTTTGTACGCATAATATTGAAAACAACGCTGGCTTTTGCTTATGAATCGACGATATTGCTGTTTGTTTGTAGTTCTCTTTTGGGCTGTTCTTATTCAGGCGGCAGCTACGGAACGTACATTCAATATACTTTTTCTACAATCTTATACAGCGCAGACTCCTTGGCATAGCAGCCTAAACCAAGGATTGGCAAAAGGATTCAGAGAGAGTGGGATAAAGGTGAATATTACAACAGAATATCTGGATGCCGATTTTTGGACATTCCGGTCGGAGAAGGTAATCATGCGCCGCTTTTGTGAACGTGCCCGTGAAAGGAAGACCGATTTGATTGTTACGGCAAGTGATGAGGCCTTTTACACGCTTTTTGCCTGTGGCGATTCGTTGCCCTTGCAGATTCCGGTAGTGTTTTTCGATATTAAATATCCTGATGAAAAATTGATTGCTGCCCATCCTAATGTTTGCGGGTTTATTGCCAATCCTGACTTTGATGTGATTCTCCGTCAGGCTCAGAAAATATTTCCTTTACGGAAAGAAGTGCTTTGTGTGATAGACAATAGTTTTCTGAGTGCAAGGGGCTTAATGACTTTCAAGAGGAGTGGGACATCTTTCAGAAAGATCATCCGGATTATGATATGAAAATCTATAATACCCAGAATCATACAACCAGTCATATTATTGCAGCTATTTGTTATCCGCGTAACAGTCACGGGCGTCTTGTCATAGCTCCTAAATGGTCGCCTTTCCTCTCATTTGTCGGGAAGAATTCTAAAGCTCCTGTGTTTGCAAGCCAGAATGTGGGGCTGACTAATGGTGTATTCTGTGCCTATGACAGTGATGCTTATACTTCGGCATTATTGGCTGGGCAAAAAGGCTTCTCAAGTATTGAAGGGGACATCTCCACAAGAAATAGGAGTAACGGAAAGCAAGCAGGGATTTATATATGATTATAAGCAATTGGATTTCTTCTACGTTGATCCT
>VOFH01002675.1_pt1 | contig 47853 bp, 64 predicted proteins | sample 5384091 | NCBI WGS metagenome assembly VOFH01 (sample SAMN12384727, study PRJNA508395) | human gut metagenome | isolation source: healthy gut G | host: Homo sapiens
AGTGCGAAGTGCAAGTCTGATATCACCTTCTGGTGTATATTTTATAGCATTGGATAGCAGATTATTAACGATACTGTAATCATGTCTGTATCAAAATAGAGTTGGGTCTTCTCTGTTTCAATATCAATGTGGAATGTTACTTTTGTTTTGATTCAGTTCCTTATAGCGTAATCCAATTTCAGTGATCAGATTGGCAAGATTACTTTTTGCTGACTGTTAATTGTCGGTTTTGAGTTTCGGTTTTCATTGAAACTCAAGTAACTCGTTAATCAGGTTTAACAGGCGAATAGCACTGCTATGGATGATGCTGATCTTTGATTATAACGTGGGACAGATCGGGGTCGTTCAGCAAATCTTCCAAAGGGCCCAGAATCAGTGTCAATGGAGTCCGTAGTTCATGAGTGACATTGGTATAGAATCGTAGCCGTTCATTGTTTAGTTCTTGTTTGTTCTGGCTGTTTTTCCTTTCCAGTTCAAGAGAGCTTTCCAGGTTTAACTTGAGTTTATAGGTGCGGGAGATAAATATATGGCGATGCATATAATAATGAAATAAAACAGTTTGGCATACCACAAGCCAAAAGGAGGTGGATATGTACTGCCATGGAGGCGACATGCCCTTCATCCCAATCCTGATTTTTCAGTTTCGCTTTTACTTTGAAAGTATATTCTCCGGGAGCAATATTACGGAATGTAACCTGATTCTCTCCTTGGGTGTTGGCCCATACATTTTCTAATCCTTCTATCATATAGGCATATTCTACCAGCTGGCTTTGAGAGTAGTCGGGGACTGTGAATGAGATTCGGAAAGAATTCTGATTATAAGGCAAATCAATGTTTCCGTTAGTTGTAGGAATTAAAACTCCGGCGTTGTGGCTTTCTATCTGTCTGTTGAATCCTTTACATTCGGTAATTTGTACGGGGAGCTACCTGATGTTCGGTTATCAGTTCTTTAGGATCAAAGTAACAGACTCCGTTTAATGAGCCAAAATAAAGTATTCCGTCTTCGGTGGAGCAGGCTGATCCTTCTATAAAGTTACCTGCCGGTATGCCATCGTGATGATTATAGTTTTCGAATAATTGTTTTTCGAATTCCAGCGAGAAATGCCGTCATTGGTACTTATCCAGATATTGCCTGCTTTATCTTCCTGAATGGCGCGGACAAAATTATCATCCAGACCATGCATGGAGTTATATGCCTCAAAAGTGTTCCGGTTGCATCGTGTTCTTTTTAATATGCGCAATCCCGTTACGTGTTGCAACCCACACTTCTCCTTGGGAGTTGAGGTAGAGTTGGTTGATTGCGTTGGGCAGAAGCCATTATCTGTATTGAGTCGCATTGTTAACTTATTGTCTTTGTCAAAGATGGAAATGCCTCCTCCGTATGTTCCGATCCATAATTTCCCTTGGCGATCACGAAGGATGCCATATACGGAACGGGCATAAAAAGTTGATTGGTGATTTCTTCTGCGACACGAGCTGTACCGTTTTCATAAATATATACGCCATATTCAGCACCTATCAGCATGGTACCATCGGAGTCTTCGAAGAAGGTGATGATATCAATGGTGTCCATACCTAATGGAATGCGTTCAATTCGGTTCGTTTTTTTTGTATTCAGCTTCAACAGGCCGTCATCATAAACCCCAGTAAGAATGTTTGTTTCTGATCACTTCTGAGGGAAAATACTTGCCTGTAAGGTCTGCTGAGGAACGGAGTAATATTTAGAGTTTTCGTGAGCTGATAGTCTTTGAATATTGCGACTTCATTTTCGCCCTGACCCATACTTGTCCTTCTTTGTCCGTGCTGATTCCCCATACCGGTTTGTTTTTTAGCGTTTTTCCTTTTTCTGTAGTATAAGGAAGCGTATGGAATACAGGCTTCGTGTGACTGATGAAGTTTATGCCGCTGCTATAGTTACCAATCCAGATATTACCAAAAAGAGTCTTGCAGCAGGCTTTTCTATTGCTGGATGAAAGTCCGCTTTCATCATTGGATGCGGAGATATTGGTGAATTTCACACTCTTCGGATTCATGAAGGTGATGTTGTGCAAATCGAGTATGCTGATTCCTCCTATATCTGCCCCTATCCATAGTGTTCCGTCGTTCATCTCCTTGATGCAATAAATATGGTCTGCTATCAGAGAATGCGGATTACCGAACTCATGTTTGAAAGTGAGAAATTCCTCTGTTTGAGAATTGAATAAGGCAAGTCCCTGATTGGTTCCAATCCATATATTTCCGGAATGATCAATATAGATACAGTATACACTGTTGCCCGGCAGACTTTTTGGGATTGTGCGGATCATTGCGATAGTTCTTGCAGGTTTTACTCTTTAAATCAATAATACTTAGTCCTCCTTGGGCGTGTCCTATGTACAGGCTTCCATGACCATTATCGAAGGAGCACCAGCTTGAATCGTATAAATCCTTAATATTTTGTGGGAGAAGGGTGAGAATTGCTTCGTCTGTTTATTGTAATATAGTTCCGCCATAGTGGTTGGTGATCCATATCCCCTTATTATCGGCCGAATGTGCCAGCGCAACAATATTGCTGGCTATGCTGTCTGCTATATTATTGGTGAATTGATAAGTAGAACAGTCAAGTTTGCTCAGTCCGTCCTTGAGTCCGATCCATAGAGCATTCTCTTCTTCGTCATATAGCAGGGCATTTAATGCGTTGCTGATGATCCCGGAATCATTATCCTTGTAAGTAGTAAAGTTCCGTCCGTCAAACCGACTCAGTCCGGATTCTGTTGCAATCCAGATATATCCTTGTTTATCTTGTGTGATATTGGTCACATAATTGTTGGATAGGCCGTCTTCTACTCCAAGATGTTTAAGGAGATAAGGCTGTGCATAGCTGTCATAATAACCCAGCAGTAGGTAAGCTATGAGTATAAAGTACATTCTTTGCATATACGTTATCATATAAGGTGATCTTTAAGACAAAAATACAATAAAAAATGGTAAAAACCAGATGGAGATATGTTGTATGCAATGATGAACAGGAAACCGTACTGCTATCCCTTTATTAGGCTATCCCATTGACAATAAGCTAATTAATGTAATGTATCGTGAATCGTTCATGCCGATTTCCCCTGGTCTATTGCCTAATTTTACCTCCTATTTTTGCCCGATTTACCTCTTATAATTCTAGTGGAATACCTCTAATTTTGTCTCGTTCTCTTTGAGGGGAGACATCAGGATAGTGTCACCTGCTTCCAGGGCTTCAGGAGAAATAGTTGATCTTATATATTAATTTTATTTTATTATTACATGAAAACAATTTGTTACATTGAGTCTCTGCTCCTTGCTTTTCTTCACTTCATGTGCGGACGACTACAAGTTTGTCAATGAAGGGATACCTCAAAGCTTTTTGATCCGAATCAGCCTGTAGTCGTATCTCTGATCGAACCTGATTCCGGTGTTTACAACACTCAGTTTGTTATCTCCGGAAAAAACTTTGGAACGGACCTGTCCCGCATAAAAGTATATTTCGGAGAGAAAGACACTGCGAGACTAATCAGCTCTAACGGAGATTGTATTTACGGTATGACTCTAAACAAATGACGGACAGAACAAGGTGTCTGTAGTGATCGGCTCGGAGTACAAAGGCGAACTGCCCTCTCTGTTCAAGTATACCAGGATGGAGCAGATTACGACCATAACCGGAACCGGTAATACCGGCGAAAATGCAGACGGTACATTGGCTGAGGCTAAATTCAGAGTAATACGCGGAATGTGTATGATAGCTGACGATAATATACTTGTAAGCACCGATCAGACCAATGTGCGGCTGGTTTCTGAAAGAGAACCGAGTTACGACCATTTGTTCGGGAATAAAATTCGGCGGTTTTGGGTGCTACCAAAAATCGTGAAACAGCTTATGGCATCCAGTATGACGGAACACACGCTGTTTACGCTTTCAATCGGGCAAAAAGGATGGCAGATGTCGAAGATACTGAATACTCTGGGTACGGAGGTAACGGGAAGAGTGGCTGACTGTGTTTTAAGCGATGACGATCAGTTCCTTTATTTTTGTGATACCAGCGGTAAATTCGGCAGAGTCAATTTGGAAAGCCTTAGTGGAAATACTCAATGCTGAATTAGGAAACCTGGGGGACTTACCAGTTGGTGTTTTATAGCGAGGATAAAGTAAATGACTGCTTCTATGTATCTGCCAATCTAAGTAATAAAATCCTGAAGATTTCTTCCGATGGCAAGTCTTTTGAGGATTATATTGGCAACGGAACAAACGGATTTATGGACGGAAACAGAGAAGATGCCATGATGAGTACAGTTACAGGTCTTGCAGTAGATGATTCGGGCGTATTGTACTTTCTCGATACAGGAAACGGTTTATTAAGGAAATTGGAGGATGGCATTGTATCAACTGTCGCAGGGCGTAAGGGAAATCTGGCTGTTGTTGACGGAAAACCCTTGGAATCATCGTTAAAATGGCCTTATGATCTCGGCTTTGACTCAAACGGATCTCTGTATTTTGTTGAATGTAACGCAGGTATGGTCCGGAAATTTACCATTCAGTAAATCTAATACCAGATAGATATGAAATTGACAATAAATGTAATCATGATGTTGCTGCTCTTTGTGTGTTCTGCCACCATATCAGCACAAACCAATGAAAAAGGTTATATGGTCGCCGGAACGGTGATGGACGAAAAGGGGGGAAACGATTATCGGTGCCTCGATCACTGTAGACAAAGACCGTTCGAAAGGAACTGCAACAGATCTGGACGGTAAGTTTCGTCTGCAAGGTCTTTCTAAAGGTGAAGTACTGACTGTTACTTTTATAGGCTATAAGCCTTATAGCTATAAAGTGACGATGAGTAAGGAGAATATTAAGATTGTGCTGGAACCACAGGTCAGCGATTTGGATGAGGTTGTCATTGTGGGCGAGGGAAGCCAGAAGAAGATTTCCCTTACGGGTGCGGTTACCACTATCGAGCCTGCGGCATTAGATGTGCCGGCTACTTCTGTATCAATATGCTGGGTGGTAACGTTCCCGGCATCATCGCTGTGACCCGAAGCGGAGAACCGGGTAGTGACTTTTCCGAATTCTGGGTGCGCGGTATTGGTACATTTGGTGCCAATTCCTCCGCATTGATTTTGATAGACGGTGTAGAAGGTGATATGAATCAACTTGACCCGGCGGATATTGAAAGCTTTTCGGTACTGAAAGATGCTTCGGCAACAGCCATTTACGGAGCACGCGGAGCCAATGGCGTAGTAGTGGTGAAGACCAAGCAGGGGAAAAGCGGGGAAACTCCGTATTAACTATAAATCAAGTATCACATTGAGCGAATCTGCACGTATGCCTGAGTATTGCGATGCCTATACGTATGCGTTACTGGCCAATGAAGCAAAACTGAGCAGGGGAGATGATCCGCTTTACAGTGCTCTTCAGTTAAGACTGTTTCAGACAGGGCTTGATCCGGACCTTGCTCCGAATACCAACTGGCGTGATGTGATTCTGAGAGACCGTGTATGGCAGAATCAGCATTATTTCAGTGTTTCCGGTGGCGGTACGAACGCACGGTATTTTATGTCGCTCAGTATGCAGAATAAGGATGCCGTTTTCCGTCCCGACAAGTCTGCCAACAAATATGATCCCAACATCAATTATCAGAAGTACTCTTTTCTGACCAAAGTTGATGCCAATTTAACAAAGAAAACAAGATTGGGGCTGAAGCTTTACCAAGTAATGACTAACCAGAACTCACCGGGATTGGGAAATAACAGTGCGTTATGGAATGCGCAGGCAGCATTGACAGCTGTATCGCTGCCGGTGAAATATTCCACAGGTCAGCTGGCGTCGAAAGGAGCCAATGCGGAGTCTGGCTATGAGCTGTTGTCCCTTTTATGTACAGTTGAACTATACAGGTTTCACAGAGACCCGTAATCTGACTACCAACTTGATGGTGGATTTGAGTCAGGATCTGGATTTTATTACGAAAGGACTGAAGGTTAGAGGCTTATTCTCCTTCACCACCAACTCTGAATTTTATACTACACGTTCTAAAAAATGCCGGATCTGTATTGGGCGAACGGAAGAAATGCCCAAGGCACACTGGTCATGACGAAACAGGTGGAAAAAGAAGGACCTGTCATTATCGAGGTCTACGGACACCGACCGTACCTATTATTGGCAGTTGAATGCGGATTATGACCGTACGTTTGGTGATCATGCCATAAGCGGACTGCTCCACTTTTACCTGCAGAGCAGAACGAAATCAAAAGACTCGGACGAAGACAAGAACGTCAGCACCGTTCTGAAACCTATCCCCAGACGTTATGAGGCGCTTTCGGGACGTGTAACTTACAACTACAAACAGATTTACTTTGCCGAATTCAATATCGGATATACAGGCTCGAACAATTCCCGAAAAATAAACGCTTTCGGATTTTTCCCGGCAGTATCCGGAGGATGGATTCCTCTCAATATGATTGTTTGCAAGAGGCACTTCCTTTCCTTGATTATCTGAAGATACGTGCTTCTTATGGACTTGTCGGTAACGACCGTATCGGTGGTACACGTTTCCCATATCTGACAACAGTCACCAGCACAGGTGATGGCGGCTGGGGAAACAGGCGGTATTCGGGAAGGACAGTTAGAGTACTGACGGACTTGTCTGGGAAAAGGCGAAGAAGTTTGATGTCGGTGTGGATATCAACCTGTTCAATAATAAATTCTCGCTGACTGTTGACTACTTTAAAGATCGCCGTACTGACATTTTCCAGCAGCGTGTCACTGTACCGGAAGAAGCCGGTTTCATCTCTATGCCGTGGCCAATACAGGTTCGATGGAAAGCTGGGGTATGGATGGAAACTTCAGTTTCAAACAGGATTTTGGAAAAAACTGGCGGGCTACCATACGTGGTAACTTTACTTTCTCGCGCAACAAGGTATTGCATTACGAGGAGTCTGATATACACTATCCTTATCAATCGAGAATCGGATATCCGAGCGGAGTACAGAGGGGATATATAGCCGAAGGCTTGTTCAGAGACTGGGAAGATATAGAGTCCAGTCCTAAGCAAAACTTTGAGAGTAAAGTATATCCGGGCGATATCAAGTATGTGGATGTAAATGCTGATGGTGTGATTGATGTGGACGATAGAGTACCTTTGTCTTTCTCTAATGTACCGGAGATTCAATACGGTTTGCCGGAGAAGTGAGCTGGAAAAACCTGACTCTCGGAATGCTGTTCGAAGGAACAGGACATAGTACTTACTTTTTGGGAGGTACAGGCTATTACCCTTTCAGTTGCGGTTCGACAGGAAACCTGCTGACCATCGTGGCAGATCAGAATAACCACTGGACTCCGCGTGAAATATCGGGTACGGCAGCCACAGAGAATCCGAATGCTCGTTTCCCGCGTATGACTTATGGCAGTAATAAGAACAATAATCAGGCATCAACATATTGGTTGGCAGACAACAGCTATTTGCGTTTCAAAGAACTGAATATACGCTATACCTATCGCAACCCCTGGCTGCAGAATGTACTGGGTGTCAGTTCAATGAGTCTGTCGTTCATTATGCATAATATTTGTACATGGGACAGCATCAAGCTGTGGGACCGGGACAGGCATCTGCGAACGGTGCTGCTTATCCTATTCAGCGCACTTATTCAATGCAATTGAGTTTGAACTTTTAAAATTGAACGAATTATGAAATTAAGGAATATAATGATGGCGGGTGTTTTTATGGCGTCTGCGATTTCAACCACTTTCACATCTTGTGAGTCTTTCCTGGATATTGATGAATATGTATATGATATGACGAGCCTTGACTCTATTTTTACGAGAAAGAGTCAGCTTGAGAAGTATATCAGTGCTGCAGCCAATAACTTCCCTGCTTTTGACAACGTATGGAAATCGACTCCATTGCCTTTGGGATTCGCATCCGATGAAGCGTTCGCATCTATCAAGGAAAGTGAAAAGGATTCATGGAAAGGTCTCTTTTTTGCGATGGGGCAGATGGTAGACAAATATAGCAACGATTTTTTCCGTTGGGAGAACTCTATGTATCTATCCGAATGGCGAATATTGTGATTGCCGGATCGGAGAGTGTACGGATATTACAGATTTTGAAAGACGTGACTTCCTGGGCCGTGCTTACTTTATCCGTGCTTATAGCTATTACACTTTGATGATGCAGTATGGTCCTGTGCCTATCGTTCCCGATCAGGCTTTTCCTACCAATGCGAGTGTAGATCAGATGTCTTATCCGAGGCTACTTACACCGAATGTGTGGAAAAGATATGCAGTGATTTCGAGCAGGCAGCTTCTTTGCTGAAGGCAGCGGACGAACGCGATGCGTCAACCTATCGCATCCCTACGTCCGGAGCTGCATTAGCTCTGATGTCACGTGTACGGCTTGAAGCGGCAAGCCCCTGGTTCAATGGAAATAAATACTATTATGACTTCCTGAGAAGCTCGGACAATCAGCCCTATTTCCCTCAGAATTATGACTCGCATAAGTGGGCTGTCGCAGCAGTTGCCGCCAAAAGAGTGATTGATTTGAATTTGTACAACCTTTACACAGTTCGCAGTACGGCATACACACCTGAATTGCCGGCCAATACTTATGACCTCAAATTCAATAACAAAAACAATAAATTCGGAAGGCCCTCATGGTATAGATCCGCTTAAATCTTACAGGGATATGTTCACGGGAGAAGAAGAGGATTCAGCATCTCGAATTTATCTGGACCAAGAGTCAGACGGAAAACAATACCAGACTTGTTTTCCCTTATGCGATGGACGGTACGAATGCTATCAGCGTGAATGGAGAGTTGGCGGATGCATACCGCATGATAGACGGACGGGATATCAATGCTTCCAGCGCTGAATATCCTTATCCAACGGAAGAAAAGGCATGGCAACCCATCAGTAATCTGGATGATGCACAGAAAACCTTGCTGGGAACCTCCTTCTCAGGATTCGACCTGGATCCTGAAATGGCACAGATGGATTACAACCGTGAGATGCGTTATTATGCTACGATAGGATTCAACCATAGAATATGGCCGGCTTCTTCTTACAATGGTCCTGACCCGGCGAATAAAAAAGCGTTGAAAGTGACTTATTATAGCGATGGAACGGGCAAACCCGATCAATACCAAAAAGAGACGGTCTGTGTCACCGGCTATACTTGCGTGAAGTATGTCAATGAAATGGATTCCCCCGCAGGAAGCGGGAAAGTATTATCTAAAAGTTTTTCCGCTTATCCGCTATGCTGAAATCCTGCTGAATTATGTAGAAGCGATGAATGAGATGGGAGATGGTGATAACTACACTGACGAAACGACCGGAATATCTGTGTCACGCAATAAGGAAGAAATGCGTAAATATTTCAATATGATACGTTATCGTTCCGGTCAGCCGGGTATCACCGACGAAGAACTGGATAATCCTGAAAGATGATGAGAGGCCATCAAGCGCGAAAGACGAATAGAACTGGCATTTGAAGGACGGCGCGCATACGACCTCCGCCGTTGGGGAGATTTGGTAAAAGCGACAAGCAGGCCCTTTACCGGTATGAATATAAAGGCGATGAAGAAAGATCGTAAGAACTACTATATGCGTACGATTGTCACTGAGTCGGATTGTAAGTTCTCCAAGTTCAATATAACCCAACGGATGAATTTCTATCCTATTCGTCAAGGTATTATCGACAAGAATCCGCGGATAGACCAGAATCAGGGTTATTAAATGAAAACAGAGAAGTGATTCAAGAAAAGATAATTCAAATAGAATAAAAGATATGAAACAATATAATAATGACTTTATTCGACTGATGCTGGGTGGACTTTTGTGTTTGTTCGTGTCGGCTTGCGTGAGCGACCCTTTGGCTGACGAGCAATATACTAAAAGTTGACTTTAGTAGGTGCACAAGATGAGTTGCAGGAGAAAGAGGTAAAATATGGAAGCGACGGAGAGTTCTTCGTTACCGTCTATTGTGGCGGAACAAAGATGCACGAAGATGACGTGACAGTGACTTTGGGAGAAGCAGATCAAAGTAACATCGATAATTACAACTATAAAAACGTGTTGGAAGGCGAAATCGAATATGTGGCGCTGCCTAAAGACTGGTATACGATTCCTTCCTACACAAGCGTCATTAAGGCCGGCGAACGTTATGTGCGGTTCCCCGTACGTGTAGATACCGAAAAAATAGATACAGATGCACGGTATTTGATTCCTTTGAAGATCGTAGACTCAAGCCCTTATCCTGTGAATGAACAGGCTGACACAGTGTTGCTGGTGAAGGTGAAAATGATCAATGACTATTCGGGCAATTATATGATGAAGGGCACCGAGTATCCGATGAAAAATGGAGCTCGGATTTGTTAAGCGGGACTCCGATAGAAATAGCCCGGACTCTGACAGCAGTGGATGAAAACACGGTTCGTTTCTTCCATAAGTCGGTCAACGAGGAAATGCCCAATCTGGATGATAACGGTATTACTCTGACGGTGGATAAGAGCACCGGAAAAGTAAGTGTCAGCCCCTGGAAGAATCTGCCGGTTGTAGAGAATAGCGGAAGTGGTACGTATCAAGTCGTATCGGGAAACTATGGAATCAATACACGGAGATATGTGATAGAGTATAATTATATCAATAGTAGCAATAAGGAAATGTATGTTTCTGTGACATTGGAGACTTCTGAAAATTAAAAAGGCTTCATTGTCCGAACGGTCTGTTTCAGGAACAACCCATTCAGTAAGCTCCATGGCGTACATATAGGTATGTATGCCATGAGCAATGGGGCGTTCCCGGAAATCAGGCATTATACGATTGGTTCGGATGACTATATTAAGATCAATTTTCCGCAGGACTTGACAAAGGCCTTTTTTTGTTGTATATTTGCAGGAGTCATACAGGCAATAAAGTAACAACCCATTAAAAATGAAACGAAATACACCTTATCAATCATCTTAACCGAACCGAAAAAATAGTGTAACATTATAACAAAATACAAAGGGGATCATATGCAAATCAGCATCTATGTGAACCGGTGATAAGCTTGAGGCTGCAACCTTTTATAGAGTTTGCAGCCTTTTTGTTGCATAAAATTAAAGAATATGTGCTTAAAAGGTGTATTTGAGTTTATAATAAATGGGAGACCGTTTTATAATAAACGATGAAACTATTTATTATAAACTCAACTGCGATTTTAGTATTAAGGGTAAAAAGTTTTCTATATGTCAGAAGAGACCTAAGAGAGTTTTCTTTTATTTGACTTAGCAGACTGCGAATTATCGTAACATGACAATCTTTTACTTTATTGCCCGATTTACCCCCTATATCTGCCCGATTTACCTCCTGTCTCATTGTGTTCTTCTCCCTATTTTTGTGCATTAAATATTCTTATTCTTTTCAATGATGAAAGATGCTGCATGATATGCGCGGCGGAGGTGAAAAGTGTGTGGCTGTTCTGCGGGATGTTGTTTTGAAGAAAAATAGTACAATATTCCATGCTTGTTGTATTATTCTCCATAGGAATATAGATAGTTAATCGTAAATTTGTAATTTAATTGTGCCTTATATTTTTTATAAGAATTTATAGAAGAATATCATGAAATACTGGATGTTATTGTTTGCCTTTTTGTGGGTATCTTACGGAACGGGCATGGCTCGAAAACCGAAAAAAGTAGTAAATAACGGAATTCCCTGGTTTGACGACAGGGGAGAGATTGTCAATGCGCACGGTGCCTGCATTGTGGAAGAGAATGGCAGATATTATCTTTTCGGGGAATATAAGTCGGACAAGAGCAATGCTTTTCCGGGTTTCAGTTGTTATTCATCTGTTGATTTGGTGAACTGGAAGTTCGAACGTGTTGTACTGCCGATGCAGCCAAGCGGAATTCTTGGCCCCTAATCGTGTAGGCGAACGTGTGAAAGTCATGAAATGCCCTTCTACCGGCGAGTATGTGATGTATATGCATGCAGACGATATGAACTATAAAGATCCCCATATCGGTTATGCTACCTGTAGCACTATAGCAGGTGAATATAAACTTCACGGACCTCTGTTGTATGAAGGCAAGCCTATTCGCCGCTGGGATATGGGGACTTATCAGGATACGGACGGTACCGGATATCTGTTGTTGCACGGAGGAATTGTCTATCGTTTGAGTAAAGACTACCGTACGGCAGAGGAAAAAGTGGTATCGGGAGTGGGCGGTTCTCATGGAGAGTCTCCGGCAATGTTTAAAAAGACGGCACATATTTCTTCTTGTTCTCCAATCTGACCAGCTGGGAGAAGAATGATAATTTCTACTTACAGCCCTTCCGTCAAAGGCCCGTGGACCAGACAAGGTTTGTTTGCTCCCGAAGGAAGCCTGACCTATAATTCACAGACCACTTTTGTGTTTCCTTTAAAGTGTGGCGAAGATACGATTCCGATGTTTATGGGCGACCGCTGGTCTTATCCGCATCAGGCTTCGGCCGCCACCTATGTGTGGATGCCTATGCAGGTGGATGGAACAAAGCTTTCTATTCCGGAATACTGGCCTTCCTGGGACGTTGATAAGTTGAAACCCGTAAATCCTCTGCGCAAAGGAAAAACCGTCGATTTAAAGAAGATAACGTTCAGTAGAGAAGCTGACTGGAAAGTGGAGGAAGGAAGAATATCTTCCAATGTAAAAGGAAGTACGCTGAGTATTCCTTCAGTGGCTCTTGTGTGGCTGTTATGGGCGAAACGAACTGTCATAGCGGATATGCGCGTATGAATATCCTTGATAAGAAAGGGGAGAAAATATATTCTTCACTGGTCGATTTCTATAGTAAGGCGAATGATCATGCAACGCGTTTTTAAGACTCCCCAATTGGCAAAAGGAGAATATACACTGGTGATTGAAGTTACGGGCATCAGCCCCACATGGACTGATAAAACGAAGAGAATCTATGGCAGCGACGATTGCTTTGTGACCATTACTGATATTGTAAAACTGTAATATTTATGAGAAATAGAATTTTATTTTCTTTCCTTGCTTGGGTAGCAGTGATCGTGTCCGTTCAGGGTAAACAAAAAGATTTTGTTTTGCAGTCCGGTCGGCCGGTTGCGATAGCTTGCAGCGGTTCGGAAGCACCGGTGGTGCGTACTTCTCTGGACTTGTTGTCCCGTGACCTTCAGACTGTATTGTCGGCAACTGCCCATGTAGACACAAACACCGGAAACATCATAGTAGGAACGATCGGACAGAGCAAGCTGATTGAGCAGGCAGGTATCGATATTTCCGCATTAAAAAACAAAAAGCAGGCTTTCATGCTCGCCGTCTCAGAAGATGGAAAGCTAGTAGTAGCCGGCAGCGACAGTCACGGTACAGCCTACGGCATACTTGAAATATCCCGTCTGCTAGGTGTTTCCCCTTGGGAATGGTGGGCGGATGTGACTCCGAGAAGAAAGAGACATTCCGCCTTTCGGGCAAGTTTAGAGAGTTGCAGTCTCCTTCTGTGGAGTATCGGGGCATCTTTATTAATGATGAAGATTGGGGACTGATGCCTTGGAGTAACAAGACTTACGAACCGTCGGATGTGAAAGGAGAAATCGGGCCGCGTACCAACGAACGTATTTTTGAGTTGCTGCTTCGTTTGCGGGCCAATACCTACTGGCCTGCTATGCATGAGTGTACCTTGCCTTTCTTTCTGACGAAGGGCAATCGGGAAGCAGCGAAAAAGTATGGCATCTTTATGGGAGCTTCCCACTGCGAGCCAATGGCGTGCAATGCTGCCGGAGAATGGAAAATACGTGGAAAAGGAGCATACGATTACGTGAATAACAGTCCGGCCGTTTATCAGTTTTGGGAAAATCGTGTGAAAGAAGTTGCCGGACAAGAGATACTTTACACGCTGGGTATGCGTGGCGTTCACGATGGAAAGATGCAGGGAGCCAAGACGGTAGAAGAACAGAAAGCCGTCCTGAACCGGGTATTTGTTGACCAGCGCGGCTTGCTCGAAAAGTACGTGAATAAAGACGTAACACAAGTGCCGCAGGTCTTTATTCCTTATAAGGAAGTGCTCGACATTTATCATGCCGGATTACAGGTGCCCGAAGATGTAACATTGATGTGGTGTGACGATAACTATGGCTATATCCGTCATTTTCCTACGGCCGAAGAATGCGCACGTAAAGGAGGGAATGGAGTCTATTATCATGTTTCTTATTGGGGACGTCCGCACGATCATTTATGGTTGAGCACCATGAGTCCATCGCTCATTTATCAACAAATGAAGCTGGCTTACGATCGAGGCATACAGAAGATGTGGATACTGAATGTCGGAGATATCAAGCCTGCCGAGTATCAGATAGAGTTGTTTATGGATATGGCCTGGAATTTGGATAAGGTATCTTCCGAAGGAGTAACCGCACATCTGAAACATTGGCTGGAACGGGAACTGGGAACTTCCTGTGCAAAAGGCCATCCTCCCCGTGATGCAGGAACACTATCGCTTGGCACATATTCGTAAACCCGAATTTATGGGAAATACGACGGGAAGAGGAGAAAGATCCTGTCTATCGGGTAGTCAAAGACTTCCATGGAGCGAAAAAGAGATAAACGAACGTCTGAATGCTTACAGCGAACTTTCGGAGACAGTAGAACGGGCTGCTTCGAAAATCCCATCCGGCAGACAGAGCGCTTACTTTGAACTGGTGAAATATCCCGTACAGGCTGCGGCACAAATGAATCGCAAACTGTTATACGCCCAATTGGCACGCCACGATAAGGAAGACTGGGAAAAGAGTGATGCCGCTTACGACAGCATTGCTGCACTGACTCAACACTATAACTCATTGGAGAATGGGAAATGGAATCGCATGATGGACTTCAAACCCCGCAAGCTCCCTGTATTCAATCGTGTGGAAAGAAATGCGGCTACTGCTCCGATGACAGCGGACCGTAAAGCAGCCTGTCAATGGAATGGGGCGGAGGCAAATTGAATGGGCAACGCTATTGTCTGCGAAGGTTTGGGATATGAAGGCAAAGCCGACAGAGATAGAAAAGGCGATGCGCTGATTTCTCTTTCGGTAATCTGAAAACGGACTCGGTAGAGGTGGATATCCGGTTACTTCCCAATCATCCGGTGCATGGCGATAAGTTGCGTTTCTCGGTTTCTCTGGATGGTGCCGAGCCTGAAGTGATAGCGTACGAAACGAAGGGGCGCAGCGAGGAATGGAAAGAGAACGTGCTTCGTAATCAGGCAATCCGGAAAATCGTACTTCCCGTTCTGGGCAGGAAATCACATCAATTGGTCATCAAGGCATTGGATGAGGGAGTGATACTGGATCAGGTAATGCTTTATGAGGTGAATTAGATATAATTCTATATTTTATAGTTTCAGACTGGCTGGGATCAGTCTGAAAATACATGCTTGATAATGTAAACCAAGCGTGATGTACTTATCCATCCATAATGCTCTGCCATAATGCGGAAACGTTCTTTAAGCGAAGCCTTCCTGTTCCGGGTAGTCATGCCCTCGTCCAAATAGTCAATAATCGTCAGGTGGGTGTTGTGCAAGGTGTGCGCTTTCTTCATGATGCGGATGCACCAGTCGAAGTCAGCGGAGTAGCGGTAGTGCAAATCATAAGGCTCTACCAACGTGTCGGGGAAAGAAAGCCTGATGGCAGACTAACATTCCCTGTTTGAAACTTTTCCAGGTAAGCTTTTTGGGGGTGGACAATCGGCGCATATGCAGGAAAGTGCCTGTCCTGGTCTACGATAGCGGTTTCTCCATAAAGCACATCGGGAAGTTCGCTGCCGTTGATGGTATGTACCATTTGCTGTAATGTATCGTCTTCGTGGAAACAGTCGCCTGCATTCAGAAAGCAAAGGTAGTCACCGGTGGCAAGAGAGATTGCCTTGTTCATGGCATCGTACAATCCTTTGTCCGGCTCGCTGACGACAGTGTGTATCCGCGAGCGGTAGCGGTCGATGATGGATAAGGTCTTATCTTCAGATCCTCCATCTACGATAATATATTCGATATGATGATAGGTTTGTGAGATAACACTTAGAATCGTGTCCTCCAATACCTTTCTCAGCGTTGTACGTTACCGTAATGATTGAGAATTTCGGAGTGGGATGGACGCTATGCATATTTTCCCGTTATTTTATTGTAGATATCTGTATATCTTTTGGCGACGATGCTCTCCGAATATTGCCCAATACTTTGCGGCGGGCTTGTTCTGAGAGTTCGCTGTATTCCGGTTCTGTCAATATCCAGTGAATGCCGTTGGCAAAATCTTCTGAAGACTTGTATTGTGCCACATAGCCATTGTGCAGATGGTCGATCATTTCGGGGATACCTCCTACATTAAAGCCGACACAGGGTACTCCGCAGGCCATTGCTTCCATAACCATGTTAGGCAGATTCTCTTCGAGAGAAGGGATGGCGAAGAGGTCTACGGCATTGTAGATATTTACCATTTCATGCTCATTCTTAATGTAAGGGAGCGGGTAGACATGGAAAGGAAGCTGCTCCTGCAATTGCTGTGACTGGTTGCCGAAAACGACCACACCCAATGAGTCTTTCCATTCCGGATGCTTCTCTGCCAACAGTTTGCAGGCTTCAATCAGATAGTCAATTCCCTTTCGTTTGTCTGTTATCTTGACAGAACCGAAAAGAATCAGTTTCCTTCCTTCCGGCAGCCTGCATTTTCTGCGGGCTTCCTGCTTATTTCGTGAGGCTTGAACAGATTCGTGTTGATGGCGTTCGGGATACTGATAACCGCTTTTCCTTCAAGCAATCCGCTGGTTTGGCCTTGTTCCGCCAGCCAATGGCTGCAGCGTGACGAAATGAATGGATGCCTGAGCTGTATAAATTTCTTTCTTCTTCCGGAAGATTCGGGTAGATAAGTCCTTCTTGCCTCCTCCTCCGTAGATGGTAAGGGCAGTGGTGGCATTCCTGTTCGTAGTTTCTGCATTCGCGTGCGTAATGGCAGATGCCGGTACAGGGCCACATATCATGCATTGTCCAGACTACGGGCTTGCCCGAAGCCAGAATCTTGCGGATGGTGTTGAGCGACAGCATTCCCTGGTTTATCCAGTGGAGATGAATGACATCCGCCTGCTGAAATTCGGGAAGCGAAGTGATGTCCGTGCCGGTATTGGCGATATCTACGGCGAAGAGATCATTCTTCTTGAAACGGTTGGCTTTCCAGATGACAATACGTTCCCACATGAATTTCCATACGTGCAGCCAACTGCGCTTTAGGCCGACGACGCTGATTTGGTCTGTTTGTTTGTCACGTACCAACATTTTAGCCTTGATGCCGTTGTTCTTGAGCGACTCCATCAGTCGTCCGGCAGCGACAGCCGCACCACCTATTCGTTCGGAAGTATTGATGATTAGTACCCTCATGCTTTCAAAATGTTTGCATACAAAAGTAGTGGTTTTCAGTGAAAATCCGTACAAAGTCACATATTATTTGTACTTTTGCCACACTTATTAATAAGGAGATATTGAACATGAAAAAGGTTGTGTTTTTAGGATTAGGGTATATCGGCCTTCCTACGGCAGCCGTTGCTGCCGCTCACGGTTTCGAAGTCATAGGAGTAGATGTCAATCCTTCTGTGGTGGAAACGATCAACCAGGGAAAGATACATATTGTAGAACCTGAACTGGGTCAGGTAGTCAGGGACGTAGTGCAGAGTGGAAAGTTGCGTGCTGTATGCAAGCCGGAAGCGGCGGATGCTTTCTTTATCGTAGTGCCTACCCCGTTCAAGCAGAACCATCGGGCGGACATCACCTATGTGGAAGCGGCCACCCGTTCCGTGATCCCTTTATCTACAGGAGGGTAACCTGTTTGTCATCGAATCCACTTCTCCGGTATATACCACCGAACGTATGGCGGAAGTGATCTATAAAGAACGTCCCGAACTGAAAGGGAAGATACATATCGCTTATTGTCCCGAACGCGTATTGCCGGGGAATACATTATACGAACTGGTGCACAACGACCGCGTGATAGGCGGCATCGATCCGGCATCCACCGAAAAAGCCATTGAGTTTTATTCCGCTTTCGTACAAGGCAAACTGCACGGCACCAATGCCCGCACGGCAGAGATGTGCAAACTGACGGAGAACTCCTCCCGCGACTCACAGATCGCCTTTGCCAACGAACTCTCCATGATCTGCGACAAAGCCGGAATCAATGTATGGGAACTGATCGCACTTGCCAACAAGCATCCGCGTGTGAATATCCTTCAACCGGGTTGCGGAGTAGGCGGTCACTGTGCGGTAGACCCTTGGTTCATCGTATCCGACTATCCGGAACAGGCGCAGCTCATCTAAGCGTGCCCGTGAAACGAACGATTACAAAGCGGACTGGTGTGCGAACAAAGTATTGGAAACCTGTCAGAAGTTTGTGGAACAGAACGAGCGCGAACCGGTCGTTGCCTGCATGGGACTGGCTTTCAAACCGAATATCGATGACTTACGGGAATCTCCGCCAAATATATCGCTTCCCGCATCATCTCCGAATCGAGAGCGGACGTGCTGATTATCGAGCCTAATATAAGCACTCATAAGAGCTTCCATCTGACAGATTATCGGGAAGCATACGAGAAAGCGGATATTATCGTCTGGCTGGTTCGTCACGATGTCTTCCTTGCATTGCCCAGAGAAGAAGGAAAGATAGAACTGGACTTCTGCGGCGTGAGACGATAAAATGTAGTTTAATTGCGAAGAGGTTGTATAGACTCTATTAAATAAAGCAGATGAAAAAGATATTGCTCGTTTCGGTACCGTCCCGAAGCGATAAAGATGGCTCCGCTTGTAAAGGCGCTCCAGAAAGATACGGAACATTTTGAGACACGTGTCTGCGTTACGGCACAGCACCGGCAGATGTTGGATCAGGTATTGGAGGTGTTCGGCATCACTCCCGAATATGACCTGAATATCATGGCTCCCAATCAGGACTTGTATGACATTACCGCTAAAGTACTGCTCGGACTGCGCGAAGTGCTGAAGGACTTCCGTCCCGACACCGTATTGGTGCATGGAGATACGACTACCTCGATGGCAGCATCCCTTGCGGCATTTTATATGCAGATACCTGTGGGACACGTGGAAGCCGGATTGCGTACCTATAATATGTTGTCTCCCTGGCCGGAAGAAATGAACCGCCAGGTGACAGACCGTATCTGCACTTACTACTTTGCACCGACGGAACAGTCAAGGGCAAATCTGCTGCAAGAGAATATAGATGCGAAGAAAATCTTTATTACCGGAAATACGGTGATCGATGCCCTGCTGATGGCGGTCGATATCATTTCCACCACCGCCGGTGTGAAAGAAAAGATGGCGAAGGAACTTCAGGAGAAAGGCTACACGGTAGGTGATCGTGAGTATATCCTCGTCACCGGACATCGTCGTGAGAACTTCGGAGATGGTTTCCTGCATATCTGCAAAGCGATCAAAGAACTGGCGGCTCTTCACCCGGAGATGGACATAGTCTATCCCGTTCATCTGAATCCTAATGTGCAGAAGCCAGTGTATGAACTGCTTTTCGGTCTGAGCAATGTCTACCTGATCTCTCCTCTGGATTATCTGCCTTTTATTTATGCCATGCAACATTCTACTCTGCTGCTGACGGATAGCGGCGGTGTGCAGGAAGAAGCCCCTTCATTGGGCAAACCCGTGCTGGTGATGCGGGATACGACCGAGCGTCCGGAAGCTGTTGAGGCGGGTACGGTGAAGCTGGTCGGCACGAATGCGGAGGCAATTGTCAGTAATGTCACTTCCCTGCTCCTTGATAAAGAAATGTATAAGCGGATGTCCGAAACGCATAACCCTTACGGTGACGGACAGGCTTGCGAAAGAATCATAGCTGCGCTCAGATGTTAACACATGAGTAGTCAGGTATTAACATTTGATATGATAGGTATTAATATCTGAGAAGTTAGGTATTAATACTTGAGAAGCTGGTTAGCAATGCTTGCTGTGACATCTAATAATGCTTGAAACGAGATCTAAAGCATTGTTAATCACATACACTTCCCAACTATTATTGTTTTTTTTATTATTGGTTTATTTTACTATCATAAGTGCCGATATATAAAGTAATATAGGGCGAACCTTTTCTGCTTTTGCCCCATTTTTCCGCTTTCATCGCTTTCACCTTATAGAAAGACATTTCACTTTATCCGCATATAACATACAAACCTCCATAATTCTGTTATTATGAACTATTCGTATATTGTCATATCAGTCGGTTTATTAGGCAGTAACAATTTCAATATATTCCAAAGCAATTAATAGACTGTTATCAAGCTGAGATATGAAATTTCTAAAAAGAAATATCAGTGCTGTATGAAAGGAGGATATTATCGTACTTTTTGATAGTGTTTATTCGCTATAAATGGTTTTTATTTTGTAGTGTCATTTTTTAGAAAGCCGCTCTATTACAAAATAGGGATGAATGCTGAGAAGGTGCTTTGTCTGCCGGTGCACGTGGGTTTGAAAGATGATGAAATTAATCAAATTTGCATGGTCTTGGCTGAATATCGTCGAAAATAGAAAAGGGTAAAATGGTAATAATCGGGAGTAAAAGGATGTGCTAAGGAGATTTTGACAGCACTCAAGTGGGATAATGTAGAAGAAACTGTATCTTTGTTTGACAATATAAATACAGATATTAGCGATGCATATTATGACTTTCCCATTATTAAAATCATGGAATGAACTGGAGCAACATCTGAAAACAGACAGTAAGGTTATTATTGGTGTCGGAGGTGGACAGCGTAGAGAGGTACTGGCACGAAAGATTGCCTGTCTTGGAGGAGTATTGACCACTTTTATCTCCCAAAAGCCCTTGTGGGCGGGTATGACAATACTATCGAACCAGGTGTTGTGATTCTTTCGGGGGCAACTATTACTTGTAATGTAAGTATAGGGCAGGGGGGACATTTATCAATAAAAGCACTGTTATCAGTCATGACGTCCGTATTGGACGATAACTTTGTATTTCAGTAAAGTATTGGCTATCCCGGCAATGAGCTGGGTACGCACGGCCTGGAGATAGTCCTGACTCTGCGCATAGAGCGCCTTCGACTGTTTCTTGGCATTGCGCATGCGGCCGAAAACATCCAGCTCCCAACTGGCAGTAACGGGCAGCGAATAGGTCTGTGTGGCCTTGCGGCTGTCAAAGCTGCTCACCGTGCCCTGCGGCGCAAGGGCAAAGGAGGGCAGGAAGGCAAGCTTTGCGGACAGCAGGGTGGCTTCAGCCTCTTCCACGCGGAGCTGTGCCGACTGGTAGTCGGTATTGTTCTGCAACCCTTGTCCGATGAGTGCCTGCAGATGCGGGTCGGTGAAAAGCTCGTGCCAGTCCATGCCGCCCAGGCCAAGGTCCAGGCTGTCTTCGGTGGCAGCCGGAGAACCGGCGAGGCTCTCCGTAAAAGCTGCCATTTCTTCCCCATAGAGGCCGTCGGGGACCTCGGTAGCGGGTTTGTATTTGGTGTACACGCCGCAACTGCTGAACAGCAAACCGGCGGCGGACAATAGGATGATATGTTTCTTCATTGTTCCAATCTGTTTTTATTTTATTTTCCTCAATCTTTCGCCCGTTCTGCCTCACTCTTCTGCTTTTCAAGCAATACCTGCATATCGGCTTCTTCCTCCATTGGCGGACGAACCTTCTCCTGCAAGTACTCAAAGATGATATAGAATACGGGAACCACAAATAGCAGCGCCAATGTGCCCACAAGCATGCCGCCTACTACGCCCGTACCCAGCGAAGAGTTACCGTTGGCGCCCGCACCACTCGAGAACATCAGCGGAAGCATACCGAATATCATCGTCAGCACCGTCATCAGGATAGGACGCAAACGGACCTGGGCGGCCGAATAAGCTGATTCCACAATGCCCATTCCCTTGCGGCGCCGCTCGATGGCATACTCCGTAATCAGGATGGCCGTCTTGGCGAGCAAGCCAATCAGCATAATCACACCCGTCTGCAAATAGATGTTGTTCTCCAATCCCAGAACCTTGGCAAAGAGGAATGAACCCATCAGCCCGAACGGTACGGAGAAGATGACCGCAAACGGTATCAGGAAACTCTCATAAAGACATGCCAGGATGAGATAGATAAGGAAGATACAGATGGCATAAATAAAGACAGTCTGCGCACCACCAGTATTGGCTTCCTCACGTGCCATACCTCCGTACTCGTAACCGTAGCCCAGCGGCAATGTCTGTTCTGCCACTTCCGCAATCACTTTCTGCACTTCGCCGGAGGAATATCCTTCGGCGGGGTTCACATTGGCGGTGATGGCACTGTACAGATTGAAACGGTTTGCCGTCTCCGGACCGAGCACCTTGTTCAACGTCACGAACTGGCTGACCGGAGCCATCTCCGTACCGTTGCGCACAAACATATTACCCAGTGCCTGTTCGTCCAGACGATATTCGGGCGATGCCTGCATCATGACGCGGTACACCTTGCCAAACTGATTGTAGTTGGAAATATAGGCACCGCCGCAATAGCTGCCCAATGCGTCGAGCACCGCACCCGGCGAGATGCCCGCACGCTTACACTTGGCCGCATCTACATCTACCGATACCTGCGGGAAGTTCATAGCATAAGAGGTATACGCCATAGCCACCTCAGGACGCTGGTTCAACGCACCCAGAAACTGTATCACTGCCTCGTAGAACGTAGCCATGTCACCACCCGTTCTGTCCTGTAGGTTCAGCTCCAGGGAGTTACCCATACCATAGCCCGGAATCATACCCGGCTGGAAGCTGAATATCTGCGCCTCTTTCACGCCGTAGAACTGGGCATTGAGACGGGCCACCACAGCGTCGGACGTGTGTTCGCTCCCCTTCCGCTCGCCCCAGTCCTTCAGACGGATGATGATGGTACCGTAGGAAGTGCCCTGACCGGACATCAGTCCGTATCCTGCCACCTTGGAATAGTGTTCTATCTCGGGAGTGTTTTTCAGGATGTCCTCCAGCTTGCTCATCACCTTCGTAGTTTCTTCCAGCGTGCTTCCCGGAGACGTGCTGACGTTCACCATGATGACACCCTGGTCCTCCTGCGGCACAAGCCCCGTCTTGGTGGTACTCATCAGGTAAACCAGCAATACGACGGTAGCCGCCAATGAAGTCCACACCATCCAGCGGTGGTGGATGAAGAACATCACACCTTTCTTATATTTGCCCAGCACGGCGTTGAACGAGGCATTGTATGCCGCACGCACCCGTCCGTTGATGCTCTTCGCACTCTTCGTACCGTCCGACGGACGCATCATGATGGCACACAAGGCGGGACAAAGCGTCAATGCCGAAATCATGGAGATGCCCACTGCCGTTGCCATCGTAATGCCGAACTGCGTATAAAACACACCCGAAGTACCACCCATAAACGTCACGGGGATAAACACCGCCATGAACACGCAGGTACAAGAGATGATAGCCATCGTCACATCGCCCATCGCATCCTTCGTGGCAAGGTAGGGAGACTTATATCCGGCGTCGAACTTGGACTGCACAGCCTCCACCACCACGATGGCATCGTCCACCACCGTACCGATGGCAAGCACCAACGCAAACAGCGTCAGGATATTGAGACTGAACCCCGCAGCCACCAGGCAGGCAAACGTGCCGACCAGCGACACGATAATGGAAATGGAGGGTATAAGCGTACTCTTGAAGTCCTGCAGAAAGAAATACACCACCAGAATTACCAGTATAATGGCAATGACCAGTGTCTCCACCACATTGTGTATGGAAGCGAAGAGGAAGTCGTTGGAACTCATCATCGTCACAAATTCCGTCCCTTCGGGCAGGCTCTTCCTCATCTCGTCTATCTGTGCGGTAATCTGCTTGTTGACGGCGGTTGCGTTGGAGCCTGCCGTCTGGAACATCATGAAAAGTACCGCCGGCTTGCTGTCCATCTCACTGCGGAAACTATAGGTCAGCGTACCCAGCTCCACATCCGCCACGTCCTTCAGACGGAGCACGGAACCGTCACTCTGCGAGCGTACCACCGTGTTCTGGAATTCCTCCACACTCTTCAGACGTCCGCGATACTTCATCGTAAACTGGAACACGTTCTTTGAATTCTCGCCCAGCGAACCGGTAGGCGCTTCGATGTTCTGCTCGCCCAATACGGCGGTCACATCCGAAGGGACCAGTCCATACTGCGCCATCCGTTCCGGTTTCAGCCAGATGCGCATACTGTAGGTATCACCCAGCTCCATTACGTCACCCACACCTTCGATACGTTTGATTTGCGGAATCACGTTGATGTCGAGGTAATTGGCAAGGAACGTCTGGTCGTAGCGCCCGTCGGTGCTCACCAAAGCGCCGATTTGCAGGAAGCTGGTCTGCCGCTTCTGGGTAGTCACACCGATTTTCGTCACTTCGGCGGGCAGCAGTCCCTGCGCCTTGGATACGCGGTTCTGTACGTTCACCGCAGCCATGTCGGGGTCCGTGCCCTGCTTGAAATAGACTTGTATGGTGGCAGAACCGGCATTGGTGGCGGTAGAACTGATGTACATCATGTTCTCCACACCGTTGATGCTCTCCTCCAACGGCATGATGACACTGTTCAGCACGGCTTCGGCATCGGCGCCGGTGTAGTTGGCACTGACATATACCGTTGGAGGCGCAATGTCAGGATATTGCTCCACCGGCAGCGTAAAGAGCGAAATAAGCCCTATGACCAGAATCAGTACGGAGATGGAGATAGCCATCACCGGCCGTTTTATAAATATATTTCCTTTCATCTTAATGGGTCATTGATAGTTGATAAAATAGCAATCATCATTTCACTTGCGTTCCTTCGCGCAGCAGTCCGGCACCTGTGGAAACAATCTCGTCACCCACTTTCAGTCCGTCCAGCACCACGTATTCGCGTCCGTCATTTATTCCTGCCACGGTAATCAGGGCAGAGACGGCCTTGCCATCCACTACCTTGTATACCAACGTCTTGTCCTGCAACTGTACGGTGGCTTCTTGCGGAATCACAATGCAGTTCTTATACGTGGCAGGCACCACCACCGTGCCCGATGCCCCGCTATGGAGCAGGCGCGATTCGTTGGGGAAGACCACGCGTGCCACTACCGTACCCGTCTGACGGTCGATGACACCACTGATGGACTCGATGGTACCTTTCTTGTCGTAGACGGAATTGTCGTTCAGACGCAGCTCTGCCGCCGGCATGTTCTTCAGCGCCTCGTCCATGCTGCCGTACTGGCGTGTCAGGGCGAGCAACTGGTTCTCGGTCATGGAAAAGTAAACGTACATGTCGCTGTTGTCACTGACCGTTGTCAGCGGTTGCGGCAAGCTGGGGCTGACCAATGCCCCTGCACGGTAGGGCAATGCCCCCACCACCCCGTCGCTGGGACTCTTCACTTCCGTATAGGAGAGGTTGTTGCGTGCGCTTATCTCCTGGGCCTCGGCCTGCGAGAGTTGCGCCTTGGCGGTAAGGTAGCTGTTTTCGGCAGTCTTCAGGCTGAATTCCGAAACCACTTTCTGCGCATACAATTCCTTGTTGCTGTTATAAGTCAGTTCGGCAGTAGCCAGTGCGGCACGTGCCGCTTCCACATTGGCAACGGCCGTTTTGAGTGCAGCCTTGTAGGGAACCTGGTCGATGATGAAAAGCAGTTGTCCCCGGCGCACCTTCTGCCCCTCGGTCACACACAACTTCTCGATGGTACCCGACACTTGCGGATAAATATCTATGTCCTGCCGTCCGCGTATCGTTGCTGAGTACGAAGTGGAAAGCTCTTTGTCCGTCGCCTCCACTTTCATGGTAGCATAAGAAGGTTTCATTCCGGAAGCATCCGATGCCTGCTTGCAAGATGCCATCCACACTGTACAACCGACAATCCCTATCAGCCGTATCCATTTTCTTTACCCGTAAGAGGGGAGGGGATGTCGTAGGCGGCTGTCGAGTAGTTCAGCGTTCCGGCAGCTTGGGCGTAGCAGTACTTCCGTATCCTTGCCGTTATCCATTGGCGCAGATAGAATCCGGTCCCCCTTGCTGAGCAGGCGCATACCTTCGTCGTGCATCGGATTGGCTTTGAAATATTCCTTGATCTTTCCGTAGGGAGGAGTCTGGAAGGGGATTTCACGAATCACCAGCTTGGCGTTGCAGGACTTCATAGCCTTTCTCAGTGCGGGCTGGAAGAATACTTGCAGGAAGTAGGGCCATCCTATTACCACTATATCCGGTTTTTCTTCCGCAATGATTTCTGGGGAAGGGCGGGGAAAGCGCTTTTTCCGTAGAACATCTTCTTCTCCGGTGTAGTCAGATGCTTGTAGATTCCTCCTTCTACCATTTTCACCCCTTTGCCTATGGTCGTATTCCCTTTCTTTGACTGACAACGGTTATTTCTACTCCTTTTGCCTGTAGCCTGTTGAGCATGGCATTCAGGTAGTGGGGGATTCCTCCGAATGTAAAAAGTACTTTCATTGTATATGCTTGCTGATTTGATTAAAACATGTGATTAGTTTCTCCACTTCGTGTTCGTGGGCGTACCGGGCGAAAGCCTGAGTGTTCATCTTTGTTTCGGTACACAGCGAGCGGATAGCTGCGCTGCATTCTCCGGCGTTGTCTTCTCCGGTGGTTTGACCAGTTCCGTATTGTTCTACCCTCCGGCCCATGCAGAGGCCGCGGCTGACTATGACCGGTTTGCGGAAGGCGGCAGCTTTGGTCAGCAGGTTGCTGCTGCCGGTGAACTGCTTGTATGCGGCAAAAATAAGGTCGCTCTCCGCTATCAGGGCATTGAAACAGCTTTCATCGGGAATCTTCTCCAATGAGAACAGACAGTTATTCCTTGACTCCCCGAACGCCCGCAGGTCGTTTTCCTGTTGTGCGGTGAGAGATGATTTCCCCGCAATGAGGAAGAAATATTCATCCTTTGGCAATAAAGGGATACTCTAACAGTAACTTTATCCCCTTGCGGAAATTGATGGAACCGAGCAGGGATATCACCTTCCTTCCTCTGGCTTTCTCCTTCAGTTTCCGCAGCAACGGGTAGTTTGTGGCGGAGCCGAAAGATCGGCAAAGTCGGGAAACAGCAGAATGTGGCGCTGAAATGTTTCCAGGTCTTTCGCTGAATATTCGTTCAGTATGCCTACCCTACGCAGTTCTTGCTTCGCAGGAAAGGGCGTGTATCGGGCATCCTCGGTGGTAAGGCGGCAGGGCGGACTGAACCAGCAGGCCGCTCCACTGATAGGGCAGCAAAAGATTGAACAGCCATAAGGGAGCCAATGTAGGCAGCATATCGTCGAGGCAGGCGAAGAAGACCAGATCGGGTTTCAGCCGTTGAAGACTCCGGCGCAGCCTGTACAGATTTCGCAGCCGAATCACTGCATTGCGCAGTACAACCAGCTTTTTCTGCAACGGTTTTCCGGCAGGGAGCGGCAGCAGCGGAAGCGCTGAGACAGGCTGAAAGGCAACGGTCTCCTGTACACCTTTCCCATCGGGAGCGATGAGCGACGTTTCGTGCCCCATGCCCGCCCATGTCTGAGCAAACTGTTTATAATACGTTTCCCGATGGCCTGATACTGAACAATCTATGACTGTAACTTTCATGATTCCGATGCTTTTGGGGGCTTGGACATTTCTAATGCTTCTGAATAAACTTGCCGTAACTTCTGCCCCGCCAACTGAAAGTCGAAACGGCTGACGATAGACTGGCGGATTTTCTCTTTGTCGAACGACTCGTAGGTATCGTACAATGTTTTCATCTTAGCGGCGAGCGCATCCACATTTCCCGGTCGGATGAGGAAGCCGCTTTCGGGAGTGATGATGTCCTCCGGTCCTCCGCATATGGTGCCGATGGCGGGCAAGCCTGTTGCCATTGCTTCGATGAATACGATGCCGAATGTCTCCGCAAAGGAGGCCAGTACAAAAGCATCGCAAGTACCCAGCAACCCGGACAATTCTTCCCGTGACAGGCGGCCGGTCAGTTTTACCTGCTCTTGCAGGTGGAGAGACTGAATTAACTTTTTGAGTGGCTGCATTTCTTCCCCGTCTCCGGCAATGATCAAAGAGACGTGCGGCATATCCTTGAATGCCCAGTGAAAAGCAGTCAGCAAATCCCAGAACCCTTTGCGCTTATTCAGGTTTCCGATGCTGATGAAAGTGAAATGTTTCTCTTTCTCCGTCCGGTGAGGGCTGAATGCAAAGGTGTTCGTATCTACAAAGTTCGGTATGACGGTCACTTTATCCGGGTCACTGACGTATGCGCACAGGCTCCGTTTTAGTTTCGTGCCGACACAGATAATCTTTTCGTGCCTCGCTGTATGCCTTCTTTAGTATCACTGCCTGCGACGGTGTCGTCTGATTGCCGTTGATGGAAGAGGCGTGCTCTGTGATGACATAGGGAATCTTATACCATTTATAAACCAGTCGGGCGGCATACCCTGCCCATGTGCCGAAGTGCGCATGAATCAAGTCGGGGCGACCGTAGGTGCGGATATATTTCCGTACTAACAAGACGGTCAGCAGAGACCAGATGATTCCTCCCGCGCGGGTGCTTAGTTTTGGGTTCCATGCGTGCAGGCGCATGGTGACGAAACTGCCGTTATCTTCTGCCGATATCTGAAAATGACTCTCTTTGCGGAACCGTTTCCATGTGAAGTTCTTCAGAGGCCTTTGCTCCGTGAAGGCAAGTCCTGTCCGGCAGCCTGATTTAGCCAGTTGCATAGCCTGCTCGAAGAACATATATCCCCGGTGCGGGGGGGAGTCCTTTTCAGGATAGTACATTGGAAGTATCAGTATGTGCATTTGTCTTTTATTTTTAGAGAAAGAATAGTGACGAAATCGCGGATACGTTTCCCGAAAGTAACGGTCGGCACACCGGTGTAGGCGGAGGCTTTCTTGCGGAAGGCCTCTTCATCGTCGAAAGTGGGGTGGTTCACAAAGTGTTTGTACAGCAGATACAATCCTCTTTTTCTTCTCGTAAGGAAGATGCCATACTGCCAGTTGCTCGTCTCCTTTTTCTACCGTATTGTATTTGGGGTAGGTCCAGAGGCGTTTGACGTATTGATTGGCGATATTGTTGTGGATGTTGAGCCTCGTAGCCACTACGCTCAGGAAGTGGGCTTCTTCGTTCAGTTTGGGCTGATTGGCGGCAAAACGTTCCAGATTATAATTCCATAAAGCAGGATACGCTTCGTTGATTCGTGCTACTACATCACCACGCAGCGAGATAAATTCTCCCCCGTAGTAATGGACAAGCTCTGTTCTTGTGACTCCGTTTTTCGTATCTTGCTGCTCTGCTTCTTCCTTTTCCGCTTCTGTTTTCTTCGTTGCCTCCTTCTCTTTTTCTCTCTTCTCTTTTTCTACGTAACAGTCATTATAGATATCTGTCATCTCCTTTAGTGTGATTCCGTTCACGCTGAGGTCCGGTCGGTCGGATGCATCGTACAGGGCGGAACCGTATTTCCGTGTGTCGCTGAACAGTTGCTCCAACGGACGCATACAGAGACAGTCCGCATCGCAGATGAGCAACGTATCGTCCGCTTGCATCCTTTTCTCCATATAGCGCAGGATATCATACAGGTAGAATTGATTTCTCCATGCCCCCGTACCATCCTTTGGGAGGGATGCAGAGATAAGGCAGGGTAACAGTCTCAATCCGTAACTCCTTGAATAACCGTTCCAGATAATCGGGAAACTGATCCAGATTGCTGAAGAAAAGCAACTTATCATTGGGATGATAATGCCTGAAAGTGGTAAAGAACGGCACTTGTATCTGCATATAGATGGAATGGACGAGGGCGGAATCTCCCCGTTTGCCTGCCTGCGGATAGAAACTGGCATCTTCTTTGGATTCCTTGTAGAACCAGGTCGCTATGTAATTGGTAGGTGTCGTCATGATATCTTTTTCTTTTAATGAACTGAATACATTCCTTGAAAATGACTGATTGCATTTTCCACAAAACAAGTGCATATAGAGAAGCCACGAAAACTACTTTGATGGCAAGTGACAGATACAGGTTAGTGATGCCCGACGTTATGTAATGGCTGCGATTGTCAGCGAAGCTGCCAGCAGAAAATAAGGAGCGATATCTTTCAGTATGCTGAACAGCGTCAGCGGAATCTCTCTCCGGGCAAAGCAGTACCAGACAAACAGCCACCCGATATTGATAGCGACAAACAGATAAATCATGGTGGTGATGCCGTATGGATAACTGATACAGGCAGTGATCAGCTGCAACACGCTCAGTGCGATACTGTTGAACATAAAGATGGAAGACCGTCCGCGGCTGACCAGCAATAAAGAGAACAGATTATTGATCGGGATAAAGGCTCCCCATATACAAAGTAATTGCATGATCCGTGCGGAAGCGAGCCACTTGTCCGTGATGGCAATCAGAATAAATTCTCTGGAAATGAGACTGAGCCCGAACATGGCAGGAAAAGAAATAAAAGCCGTGAAACGCAGCATTTTATGAAATACGGCCGCCTGACGCTGCGGGTCATTAGCCACACTTGCCAGTACGGGCTGGTTGACTCCGTTGATCATTCCGGTGATGAGGGCGTGTCCCTTATTGTTCCAGTTGTTGGCCTGGCTGAAGTCTCCGACTTCCTGTTTGGTATAGAATTTACCCAGCAGGACGGAGAACAGGTTTTGGTTGATGATAATAAAGACTTGCGTAATCAGCATTTTACTGCTGAATCCGAACATCTCCCTGATGGGAGAGAAGTCAATGCGGAAGCTGGGCTTCCAGTGGGCAAAGTACCAGTTGAGTGCCGTGCCTATGACGACAAAGGTCATTGTCTGTATAGCCAGACCCCAATAGGCAAATCCGTTTGCGGCAAGAATAATCCCCACAATACCGGATAGAAACAGGCTTGAAAGAGAAATGATGGTATTCTCCTTCACTTTGAGATTACGGAAAAAGAAGAGCTCGTGGAGCTATCCCGAAACTGGCTATACAGAAACTGAGGAAAGAGAAACGGGCAAGCGACGTTAACTCCGGAGTATCGTAAAATTTAGCAATCAGCGGAGCTGAAGAATAGAGCAAAATATAAAGAACAGCACTAAAAGAGATACTGAACCAGAATACAGCGTTATAGTCTTTATCGCTGACTTTCTCACGATTGGCGAGTGCTGCGACAAATCCGCTTTCCTGTAGGGCGGAAGCAATGGCCGGAAAGATAGCCAGCATACCGATCATACCGTAATCGGCAGGGTCCAGTAATCTTCCTAACACTACTCGAAAAGAAGTCCTAACAGCTGTTGCACACTGCTGCTGAGCCCTCCCCAAAATAGCCCTTTTGCTGTTTTTTGTTTCAGTGACTGTTCTTCACTCATATTATTATACCATATTTCACTTTCTGAATCCTATTGGATTACGTGGCTTATCCGCTATTGCTTTTTGCGCTTGCAGTTCGGCCAGTGTTTGATTGATCAGCTCCAATTGTGTGCGGGTATCCTCATTAATATCATTATAATCGGTGAAGGCCTCTTCGATATAATTTTTCAGTTCTTCCATCTGATTTTCTAACTGGCCGACTCTATCTACAGGAAATTTGGCAATTAGTTGCCGTATGGCAACAAATGCACGTACAATCAGAACACTGGTCTGTATGGCAATATCACTTCGAGTATACTGAGAGCATTACAACACCGTGTTCGGTAAATGCTAGTGGAAGAGCAGATTTCGGACGTTTGGCACGGGATGTCATCACAAATTGTGATGACATATCTTCCCATTCCTCATTTGTTAGTTGAAACATAAAGTCTTCGGGAAAGCGGCTCTGATTCCGCTTTACCGATTGATTTAAGATACGTGTCTCAACTTGGTACATTTCGGCCAAATCAAAATCCAGCATTACTTTCTGCCCTCGGACTTCATATATCTTACTCTGTATTAATGTGAGTGTAATATCCAGCTGACGATACCTTTCAGTTTGCGCGGGGCAAGATTGGCGATGAAGCAAACCTGTTTGCCTGCCAGTTCTTCCGGTTGATAATGCTTGGCAATACCCGATACGATAGTACGTGTTTCCAGTCCGTCGTCAATTTTGAATTGAAGCAATTTATCCGCTTTCGGTACTTTCTGACATTCAAGAATAGTACCTACACGGATATCCAATTTCGTGAAGTCGTCGAATTCGATGTTCGGGCGGATAGGATTAGCCTTGTAGTTTGCTTCTTCGTTTGCTTTCTTTGTATCAAGCAATTTTTGTACTTGTGCTTCGATAGTAGCGTCTTCTATCTTTTCGAACAGCAGTTCCGGCTTATTCAACTGATGGCCTACGGGCAGCAGATTGTTTTCCTAGTTCAGCCCATTCGAATGTGTCCATATTCAGCATCTTACGGAGCTTTTCCGAACTGAACGGCAGGAACGGTTCAAAAGCGATGGCAAGGTTGGCAACCAGCTGCAGGGAGATATTGAGGATGGTGGCTACACGCGGCATATCCGTCTTGGCAAGCTTCCAGGGTTCGGTGTCTGCCAGATATTTATTACCGATACGTGCCAGATTCATGGCTTCCTTCTGCGCATCGCGGAATTTGAATATGTCGAGCAGTTTTTCTACTTCTGCTTTTACGTCTGCGAATTCTTTCAGAGTTTCCTTGTCATAGTCAGTCAATTCTGCCCTGTGCAGGTACTTTTCCGTCAAAGTACTTTTGGGTAAGTACCATAGCACGATTCACAAAGTTGCCGTATACCGCTACCAGCTCGTTATTGTTACGTGCCTGGAAGTCTTTCCAAGTGAAGTCGTTGTCTTTTGTTTCCGGAGCGTTGGCGGTCAGTACGTAGCGCAGTACGTCCTGCTTCCGGGAAAATCGGCCAGGATATTCGTGCAACCATACGGCCCAATTGCGTGAAGTCGAAATCTTATCTCCTTCCAGATTTAGGAACTCGTTGCTGGGCACGTTGTCGGGCAGAATGTAGCTTCCTTCAGCCTTCAGCATTGCAGGGAATACGATGCAATGGAATACGATGTTGTCTTTGCCGATGAAGTGAACCAGACGTGTTTCAGGGTCTTTCCACCATGTTTCCCAACTGTCGGGAAGCAGTTCTTTGGTATTGGAAATGTATCCGATAGGTGCGTCAAACCATACGTACAGCACTTTTCCTTCCGCACCTTCTACGGGAAACGGGGATTCCCCAGTCGAGGTCGCGGCTGACGGCACGCGGTTGCAGTCCCATGTCGAGCCAGCTCTTGCACTGGCCGTATACGTTGGGGCGCCATTCCTTGTGGTCTTCCAGAATCCATTGGCGCAACCATGCCTCATGTTTGTCGAGGAGGAAGATACCAATGCTTGGTTTCTTTCATTACCGGCTTGCTCCCGCTGATGGCGCTTTTCGGATTAATGAGATCTGTCGGAGAGAGTGAAGTACCGCATTTCTCACATTGGTCACCGTATGCTCCTTCCGAGTGGCAGTGAGGACATTCTCCGGTGATATAACGGTCGGCGAGGAATGTTTTAGCTTCTTCATCGTAGTATTGCTCAGACGTTTTTTCGATAAATTCTCCTTTGTCGTACAATGTTTTGAAGAAGTCCGAAGCTAGTTGGTGATGGGTCGGTGAACTGGTGCGGCTATACACATCGAATGAGATTCCGAATTCCTCAAATGATTTTTAATTAAGGAATGGTAACGGTCTACTACATCCTGCGGGGTGATTCCTTCCTTTTTGGCACGAATCGTGATAGGTACTCCGTGTTCGTCCGAACCGCCGATGAACAATACATCTTCTTTTCTTCAGTCGCAGATAGCGTACATAGATATCTGCCGGTACGTATACACCGGCCAGATGACCGATGTGGACAGGTCCGTTTGCATAGGGCAATGCCGATGTGACGGTGGTTCTTTGAATTTCTTTTCCATTGATATAGAGTGATTTTATGATTTTACTGCTTGCAATGTGCAAAGATACGGTTTGCAACGTGCAAAGATAATGCTTTCCACAGATTTCAGGAAGAAATGTGACAGGAAATCTGTGGAAAAGGCTTGTTTAGCCTGTGCCGTTTTACATCATCATATTCTTTCTGATGGAGAACTTCACTATTGCCATATCCTGAATGGTGTCTACAGGCAAGTCCATCGGCTCGTGGTGCGGATTGTAGCTGACGAGTTTGACGTACCCTTCCTTCTCTGAGCGGTTGACGTATTTCACCGTCAGATACTGGTCTCCGTCGAGGTGGAACGCCACGATGTACATTTCTCCGTAAATGACGTTGCTTGCTCGGAATCAGTATTTTGCCCAGCGCATATTGGCGCTTGTCGGAAAGCAGGGTCCTTAAATTGGCGGCGGCAGAGATGTCATAGAGGGTCACGCTACGGTCGTCTATGGCTTCTGTGGTTTTTGAATTGTGAATAGTCTCTACTTCTCCCCGTATCTTCCGTTGTCAAAAGACTTTGGGTCGTGCAGCGGACTTCCCTTTCCCGTCAGCAGCCAGTTGTAGTCCACATGACGCAGCTTATTCAGCAGTAAAGGAAAGTCTATGCTGTTTCGCGCGCACCAGTTGGAAAGTGTCGCTCTGGCTACCCTAAATAGGATGCAAGTTCACTATCCCGTTTCAGATTCAACGCTATTTTCGCCCGCTTTACGATTTCCGGTACATTCAGCAGTGTATCCGCTTGTTTCTCATTCATGTTTTTGCTTACTTTTTATATGTTAATATTTATTCTTGCCTTATCGCCTCATATACAGTCTTTTGTAAAATAATTCAGCGTTAATATCTAAAATTATTTGTTTTATATATGCGACTTACTATACCTTTGTGGTATTCGAAATGAATATTTGATTTCAAAATTAGAAATAAAAAATTAGATAAACCATGAGAAAACAAGAAAAGATGCGAAATACTTTCAAAAACCGCATTCTCCCCCCTCCGAAAAGAGAGCTGTCAGCTGTTAATAGTTGATTTGTCAGGAGTTAACAGTTGTCATATTGGGTATTAACAGCTGACGTGATGGCTGTTAACATCTGACGGCAAGTTGCCAATAATCATTGTGTAGGATGTGAACCTCCTGTGTGTGCAGGCTGCCTTACCTTTTTATCTGAAAAACATATCAAGTATATCAAAAAGAATAACCGGAATGGAAACATTACAAAAACAAACACTTTACGTTTGCGGCTGTTGAAACACACGCTTCCTTCAGAAGCCTTTTTACGTAGATAAGAAAACCGGACTTCCAAAACAACTACTGCAAGGAATGCCGCAAATCCGCCAGCCGGAAATACAGGAAGACCGAGAAGCGCACGCTGGCACGTGATGACCGTGAACCTTATCCCGTTATCACCTCTACGAAAGACCCCGATCTTCGTCAGAAACTGATTCTGTCCGCCCTGCAGACTGTGAAGGGCAAGTATCAAGCGGAAAAAGCAGAAACTTTGTGAAGTGGAACCGGAACTGAATGATTAACAAAATGAAAAAAAACTGACTGATAAACTATTTATAAAAAACAATACAACTATGGGAAGAATCAAACAGGGACTGGACTACTTTCCCCTGAGCACCGACTTCATGCACGACCGTATCGTTCGTCGTGTCATGAAGCGTGAGGGCGATTCCGCTTTCACCGTTTTAATCTATATTATGTCTTATCTTTATTCGGGCGAGGGCTACTATGTCCGTGCCGACACTGATTTCTGTGACGAACTTTCCGATCAGCTTTTCAGTACGGACAACGAGACCGTCCGCCGTGTCATCCGCCTGTTTCTTGAGTACGGGCTTTTTTGACTCTGCGCGTTATGAGCGTTACAGTATTCTGACTTCTGAGGATGTCCAGCGGCAGTATCTCTTTATCACCAAGCGTCGCAGCCGGCACCATATCTGTCCGGATTATTGTCTGCTGCCGGAAGGAGAGAAGGCGGAATCTACGGAACCGGTGAAATCCGCAGAAGAAATGCCGGAGAAGAAAACAACGGATGGGCGGCCGGATACTGTTGCCGCAACAGGGAAAATGTTGCAGTATCCCCGGATATTGCAACAGCATCCCGGGATACTGCAACAAAACAGCTCTCATAAAAAGAAAAGGAAAAGAAAGAAAACATCCTCCTAACCCTCCTTTCGCAAAAGGAGGGGATGAAGAAGAAGGGAGTGAAGGAGAGAAAGTAGCTGAAGGAGCCGGAGGCGGGATGAGAGAGGAATGCGATCAACGGTCTGCCAAGAAGAAACGGAATCTGACGCAGGAAGATGTCGACCGGATGCAGGTTCCCCGGACGGATGTCCCCGCAATTTTTCCGGTCTGCTGGAGAACCTCCGACTCTTTCGTGTTCCTCCTGCTGAACAGTATGCTATAGTGCTGAAAAGTAATTACGGTGAAATCGGTGGTGATATATGGAAAGGCTTTAGCGTCATTCGTGAAGCGGTGGGAAGATTAAACTGCCGGGACATTATTTGCTGAGTGTGCTGAATAAATAATATAAATTTGATAAATATATGTATATCAATATGTTATATGCTTATTTCTTATATTAACTAACTTATTAACACATTTCCGAAATCGCTTGTATAGCTGAGAATAAGCCCTTATATTTGCAGTGTCAATAAGCTTAACGACAGAAACTAACAAAAGATTAATAACTAAAACTATTACAATTATGCCAGTATTATATAAACCTTTCCAGTCTAATCTGGAAGATAAGAAAAGTGGGAAGAAACTGTTTTATCCCCATGTAGTTCGTACAGGAAATATCAATTCCGGCACAGCTTTCCAAAGAGATTGCCGCATATTCTTCCCTTTCTCCGGGTGATGTAAAAAATACGCTTGACAATCTGGTGACGGTGATGGCGCAGCATCTTCAGTCGTCCGAAAGCGTCAGTGTGGATGGCTTGGGAACGTTCCGCATGGTGATGAGTGCCCGTGGCCGGGGGTGTTGAGACCGCCGATGAGGTGAGTGCTGCACAGGCTACGCTTACCGTCCGCTTCCAGCCTACCACGACGAAGAATTTGGACCGTACCACCGCTACCCGTTCTATGGTGACGGGTGCCAAGTGTGCCCGCTATGACAAGCTGGTCTCCGCACCTGGTGACGGCGGATCGGTTGATGATCCGAATAACAAGCCTGGTGGTGGCAGCGATGGCGGAGATGATGGAGAAGCACCGGATCCGACAGTATAATTTGTTTCTTGCTTCGCGGGAAGAAATATAAGACTAATGACTGAACTGTAACTGTAAAACAGAAAAATAAAGAAACAAGAAACAAACTAGAGCTAACTAAGGATAACCAGCAAAAGACTAACTAATGATAATTGGTTAAAGACTAGGACTTTAATAAGACAATCAACTAAACAGAGAATTATCAATTAACATGAGAACTATCAATTTGATCGTGGTGCATTGTTCCGCCACGCAGGGGAATCGTACGCTTTCTCCGGAGGAAAATACGGTAGGAACACAGAGTAAACTAAACTATTTAAAGAACGAGAAAGGAGGTAAATGATGGCAATGAAGAAATCAGTATGGGATATGATCCTGAAGGTGGTTATCGCAGTGGCGTCGGCTGTAGCAGGCGTTTTGGGGGCTAATGCGATGAGTTTGTAAGACAGCTACTATCCGTTTGCCGGTATCGATTAGCGATCCGGCAAACGGAAAACTAAACTATGCATATTTATATTAAACACAAATGATTATGAAAGAAAAACTATATACATTATTATTTTTTTTATTGGTGACTATATCCGGAAAGGCACAGGATTTCAATCCTGGTCGGAAGCCCAGAACCTAACCGAAAGAAAGAACGTAACGGTGGACTATGCAACGGGATTGTTCCACTACACCGTATCCTCTGTATCAATTAAAGTCAGGTGATTATGAATTACCTATTTCATTGGATTATATTGCAAAGGGAGTGAAGGTGAGTGATCCTGAAGGTTTAATAGGTCAAATTGGGCACTTAATATTGGGGGTGTTGTTACTAGAACAATGCGTGGTGGATTTGTTGACGAGACACCTGGGCTTGGTTATTTATGGACAGAAAATGCTGTTACTCCATTGGAGCAGGATGCGAGGAGTGTGGGGCTTCGTAGACGGACGGAGAGTGATATTTTACTGCCGTATTCAATGGGAAGAAGGTGGATTTTATCATTCGCATGAATGAAAACAAACAGATATATGCTTTGCCGTTGGGACAGACTGATGTTCGTATTGAGTGCGAAGGGACTTCCACAGAGATCACAGGCTGGGCTATTACGGATAATAATGGTGACTGTTATATCTATCGGCAAAGAAATATGTAAGGATGTCGAGTATGTGGATGTTTCTACTTCCAATGCTATTTCAGATTCCGGTTATACCTCAGCGTGGCATCTTACCTGTATTCTTCCATACAATGGGGCAGCGATTGGTTTCCACTATAATGGCGATGCAATGTTGTCTACTAATAATCAGTATCAGATAACATAAATACTATGAGAATATATGATTCATACAAGATGACCTATCACTATGATAGACCTATGAAAGAACAGCCATTTGATTTTGATCAGTATCGATCGGATTTTTAACTCTGCAATTGAATCAGCGCGGCATTATTTAGATATGTGTTCTTTAGGAATGCATTTTAAAGTAACAAGTTCGTTAATATCGAATTATGTGCAAATCAGTCAAATAAATACCCAGCCACTTTTGAGTAAATACATAAAGACAAATAATCGAATTGTCGGTGTGTTGTCGAATATCTCGAAAATGGCTAGTGTATCCACAGAATTGGAAGAAAATCTTCGAGGTTTGGCTAAATATTGTAGAAGTATAAATAATTTTAACGCTGATATGGCCGGTATGTATTTGGATGCAGCGGCAGACTATATAAATGCCTGTTTGTCTGAAGTTAGAACTATAAAAAACGAAAGAAATATCGGGTGGAAGCAGCTATAAGGTTCTTTCTCCTTTGCCTAGCATGATTGTTTTTCCTGAATATATTGTGAAATTTACCTATTTATCTTCTTCTTGCTTATCTGCTGCTAGTTTGTACAACCGAGATATGGAGCTACTTTCGTCTGTTTCGTTTATAGGGAGATTAAATGAAGTGGCTTTCTTCGATAAAAACGGTATAAAGACATCCAATATGAAGTTCAGTTATTATGAGAAGTCTGATTTTCCGACCTGGAAGGAGGCGGGGAAAGACCTTTGGGGATATCCTCTTGCGAAAAGTGAAGAGGGGGAATACGACGAGTGTGGTATGTATGCTGTTTTAAAGTCTCTGAAAGATGTTGTATTATCTGATGGTGGAAAGATAGAGATTGGATATGAGAATAACAATGCGAGAAATATTATGGTTGGAGGAATTCGTTAGAAGTCATTGGTTTTTAGTGATAAGTTGAATGAACGAAGCGATACTATTTCTTATGGTTATCCTCAAACAGGCGTGAGTGTGTGTATAAGTCTTTTCTAATGTCGTCAGAGTTTCTTATCCAGAATGTATGGATAAGATTGAGTATGGCAGAATACACTTGGAAGGACATCCGATAGTGAACGTGGGTAATAATGGCTTCTACTATCCATGTGTGACAGAGACTGTTTCAGGCAAAGGGTACTACTGTCTATCGTTATCGGGTGACTTCTCCTTCGTCGACAACTGAACTTGACTATCCATATTGGCAGAATGGTTTATTGACTGAAAAATCGATGTATGACACTAATGGAAAAAATGCTCAAGAAGATTCAATACATTTATGAAATAGATACTAGTGGTGAAAATAAGCTTCCCCAAAGGCAGCCGTCTAATTTTTATTTAGATGGAGAAGCTTTAGAACGTTTTTATAATGCTCAAAGAACTCCATACCTCACAGGAGAAGAATTTTATCAGTGGAACATCAAGCCGCGTTTATCTCCCACGAACACTGACAAGTTCTATAATTTGCACTATGGTTGGAAAACAACTTTAAAAGAAGAAGTGGAGTATAGGGGTGACGAAGTTATTCTGTATTGTAGGACAAGATATTGTTATGATAATCCGCTTTCTGTATATCCGAATCGCATTATTCGTACCGGTGCGGATGGGGTTGAACGTACTAAGGTTCTGAAACGGGTAATGGATATGGCGGATAGTGCGGATCCTGTTTTTATCAAGATGAGAGAGGTCAATTTACTTTCGCCTGTTGTGAAATCGCTTACTCTTATTGATGGTAAATTGATAGATGAGACTGTGTATTGTTATCAAGATGACAAAGGGGCAAAGGTCGGTTCCATAGCTCCGGTTGAGGTGCTGATTTATATTCCAGATACACCAGAAACTTATATTTTGAATGCCGTTGATGCACAGCTATTTACTTATGGAGAAAGTAACTATATTACTGACTCTTCTTATCAATATACTAGTCAGAAGGTTTCAAGGAAGTGGGTAGAAACCAATGGAAGAACAGAACGGAAAGGCCGTACTTATGATAATTATGGGAAATTATTATTAGAATGTGATGCAATAGGAGCTACGGCGAGTGATAAATACAAAAGTATGATAGAAAGTCAATCTATGGAGAAAATAAAAAGTGCGTTAAGAGCATTGAAGTCGCGTCAAGCAAATTTGCCATTGCTAATAGAAGAACTTAAAGAAGCGATGGATGACGACCAGTCTCTTCAATTTCTAAATTCGTGGAACAAATGTTTGATCGCCAAATTTGTAGAGGAAATATTGAGAGGTGATCCGGATTTAAATCAGGCGAAATTTTACTATGAATGTATTGTATGTGATGATTATGAAGTGTTGAATTGGTTTAAACAAGAATGTGAACGGATTCTAGTTTTTTTCCGAAGTGCACTCCCTTGAAACAATATTTAAGTATAGTAGAAACGTTAATTCACTTTAATGAACAGGAGCTGTTTGATTATTTGTATTTACAGCAATACGAAATAGAGAAACCATCATACAGGTTTGACTATTCTTTGAAATTAATTCCGGATTCAGATACCCGGAACCTACGATTGTATATACTGGACGGAAATGCAACTGCTTCAGGAAGCATCACCCATGCAGGAAGTGAGGTTCCATATACCGTTGAGAGCGTTTCTTCTTCTAAATTGAAAATATATGATATTGACCTAAGTAAATACACAGACATAACCTCTGTAACTGCCAATACTCAAGGTTCTTATATGGCATTGGTCCCTGAAGGAGCAAATTTTAAGGCCACTTCTTATAATCCTGACGGTACGGTGTATGCCCGATTTGACCAGAGCGGAAATGTAGAGTATTACACTTACGATGCTGCCGGACGAGTTATCAAAGTGGAAGACCAATATGGTAATATTTTAAAAACGTATGAGTACAACAAGCTTAATAACTAATAAAACAAGATGCAGAATATGAAAACAATAGAGATGAAACGAACTTTGTCAATACTCTGTCTGCTGTCGTTTTCCCTTTTCATGAACGGGCAGCAAGCGACAGGTTATACGAAAACACGTAATTATACGGCAGAGCGAACTTATATGGATGCGAGTAGCCAAACGGGTAGCGGTGCTGCACGAATTGTCAATGATATTGTCTATACCGACGGTTTTGGCCGTAAAGAACAGGAAATACAGATAGGCGGCAGTCCTGGAGGTAATGCGGATCTGGTACTTTCTTATACCTACAATATGATGGGTCAAGTAGAGAAGGAATACCTTCCGTATGCAAAGACCGGCAACAACGGTGCCTTTGATAAGTTTTCCCCCGGAGCGTTGGAGTGTCTACGGTACGGGAGAACAGGCATATGCTTATAATCTGACTCAATATGAGGATAGTCCACTGATGCGTGTTTCCCGGAAGATGGGACCGGGCAAGGCGTGGCATGCCAGTGATAAGAGTGTCCGTGTGACTTACGGAATGAACAGTACAAATGAGGTAAAGTGCTATAAAGTTTCTTCCAGCGGCTCATTGATCGCTTCAGGATTCTATGGAGCGGGGAAACTGGGAAGTCATTATTGAAACAGACGAAGATGGGCATCGGAGTAAAACCTATACCGACTCCAATGAACGGACTCTTCTGACTGTATCTGTCAACGGTGAAGATAGCTTGGCAACCTACTATGTGTACGATGACCGCAATTGTCTCCGTTATGTACTGCCTCCAGAAGCCAGCCATCAGCTGGCGGAGACCGACACGACGGATATCTCCGTGCTGCATAGCTTAGCATACAGCTATGAATATGATAAACTGAACCGGATGATTTCCAAACGTCTCCCGGGTTGCGCTCCCATTTATATGGTTTATGACCGTCGTGACCGTCTGGTTTTGAGCCAAGACGGCAAACTCGGACTGCTGATGCAAAAAATGGAGTTATTTTCTATAACTCTCATGATCGTGTAATAGAAAGCGGTGAAATGCTTTTATCGGCAGAGCAAAACGTGCGGCGAACTGCAATTGTCCGCTTGGGAAAGCGAGCATTATCTTCCTTCCGGGAACTCGCACTCCATTGCAATATACGGTATATGACAATTACAAACCAACGGAGAATGTGACTGCCCATCCGTTTGTAGCAGCCGTTGGCTATGATACGTCGTATACCCTGTATCCTTCGGGGTTGACCACAAGTACGAAAACACGTTTGCTTGGCACAGATGACTGGCTGACAGAGACAATCTACTACGATGATCGTAGCCGTGTCATTCAAACGCTCTGTCATTATCCTGAAAAGGGACTGCGATATAGTCATACAGCTTATGATTTCACGGGTAATGTCTTGAGAAAGCAGGATAACATTGGTACGGATATCCTTGAAACCGTTTATACGTACGATGATCGTGCAAGGTTACTAACGAAAGCCAATACTTGGAACGGGCGTTTTACTGATAAAATCACTTATGTATACGATACATTGGGGCGTCTGACTGGCAGGAATTATGGTGATAAGGTGTCTGAGAGTTTATCCTATAATATCCGTGGCTGGCTGACTGGAATCGAAAGTCAGCACTTTTCTCAAACGTTACACTATGTTGATGGAGTAGGTGTCCCCTGTTATAATGGCAATATCAGTAGTATGACCTGGCATTCGGGAAGTGAGGCCGGATTACGTGGCTATAAGTTTACATATGACGGCTTTTCCCGCTTGAAAGATGCTGTTTATGGTGAAGGAGAACTATTGAGCAATAATACGAACCACTTCACTGAACAGGTAACGGGCTATGACAAGAACGGAAACATCCTCGGTTTACTCCGCTACGGGCAAACCAATACAATGAGCTATGGCTTGATTGATAATTTAAACTTGGTTTACAACGGTAACCAATTGGAGTCTGTCAACGACAATGCTACGGGCCATGTATTCGGTAACGGTATGGAATTCAAGGATGGCGCAAGTAAGAGATAGAATATGAATACGATGCAAATGGTAATTTGACGAAAGATTTGAATAAAAAGATAGCTGATATTCAATACAATTGTTTAAATTTGCCGGAGAAGGTGCAGTTTGAAGGTGGTAACAGTATTTTTACCTCTACGCGGCTGATGGAACAAAACTCCGTACTACGTATAAGACAGGAAATGCCACTATCATAACAGACTATTGTGGCAATGCGATCTATGAAAATGGTGTGTTGATAAAGGTGTTGACAGAAGATGGTTACATTACCGTTTCGAATAATCAATTTCATTACTTTATTCAGGATCATCAAAGGTAATAATCGTGTGGTTGTCACTCAAAATGGTGTGGTGGAGGAAGTGAATGATTACTATCCATTGAGGAGGTTGCTTTCTTCATCATTGTCTAATAATGTTCAGCCTTATAAGTATAACGGCAAGGAACTGAACAGAGATAATGGTTTGATTGGTATGATTATGGGGCGAGAATGTATGATGCTTCGTTGGGAAGATGGCATGCAGTAGATCCTTCAGGAGAAAAATATCCTGCTTTGGGGTTATATGCTTACTGTAAAAATAGTCCAATAATACGAATTGACCCTGATGGAAAAGATGATTATGTTGTAAATGCAAATGGAGCAGTTTACTTGATGCGTAAGACTGATAGGATAGTAGATGTTTTATATGCAAGTGGTATTAATTCCTCTCAAAAAGCGACGCAGCCTGATCCAAATTGGAAAAGTATTCGGGTGTTTGATAAATCTATGTTGCAGGGATTAACGGCGAGTAAAGGGGAAAAGGAGCGACTATTGGGATCGTAAGCTTTACACTACGACAAACTCGGTATATAATGCTGCTAATGTTTTTTATTTGTTGCGGATAATACAAGTGTGGAATGGACTCTTAAGGGAGGTTATATGGATGGAAAAGAGAACATTTATATTAGGTACAAATAATAATAGGAATAGAGTTTCAAGTATGTATGGATTAACTAAAGTGCAAGAGGCTTTATTTCCTACCTTTATACCAATAATAGATATCCATTCTCATCCTTATAATCCCTTTGCTTCACCTGAGGATATGGATAATGCTAGAATGCTGAGAGATATACGATATGGTATTTATTATAAAGATAATATTATTAATTATACTGATCAAAACAATAGCACATATTCTATTAAAGTTAATTCCATGAATGATTTAATGCGATATATATTTCAACAATTAAGATGATAATGAAAAAAGTGATTATTTCTTTGATATACGTATCAATAGTATTGACTATTCCCCTGGCAGTTGCCTGTCAGGGTCAAATGACGATAGTATAGATCCTATACTTTTGGAACATGTAAAATCAGTGATAGATTTCTATCCTGATTGTGGGAAGACTTTAAAAGTTTCTCAGTTTGATTCTAGAAAAACTTATGTATATAGTATGTGGCCTAAGCAAAGTGGCTTTTGGTTTGATACTGGTCAAAATGGGGATGAACTTAGGTTAATTTTGCCTACAAATGCTATGAGATATAAAGATAAATATATTCTTTTTTTATCTAGAAGGTAAAAAGAGACTATGAAAAGGAAATTAGTAGACTATTAGGCATATCGTCTCAGGATGATATGCCTGATTCTCGCGAAATTGATCAACGGATTTGGATATATGTAAAAAGACAAGGAATCGGGTAAATCTGCTTTTGAGCAAATTGAATATGGAACTAAAATTTGTGAATATCCTAATTTACGATATTTTTAATGGTGGAGATAAAGATTCCGCTGTAATTGATATTGCAATTTATGATATAAGTGTTCATGGAGAAAAAGGAAGTCTGAAAAGTTTTCTTCGCCTGATAAGATTTCATTAAATATGTCTGTCTATAATAAATCGGATTCTAGTCTTTTGATAGGATTGAATCCCTGATTTATATGGTAGCTTTATAATAAAAAACCGGAGAATATTCAATGCCACTTATGGCAGATGTAGAAGTCAATAGGTATTTTTGGTGAATTTCATGAATATTCTCCCGGTTTATATTCCATTGCTCCCTCATGGAAGAATGAGTTTTTATCTTAGCACTGCACAACAACCTATTAAATTGAAAGATACGTTCCACATGAATATGTTCACAAATTATATGATTTATTTTACGACTCCATTTGTTATGTGCCTGCACCTACTATTATTCAAAATGCCTGATACTATTCAATGGGATTGTTTGGAATAAAGAATTTACAGCATATTTCCCTTTTGGTAGCTGGTATCATTTTTTGTAAATGACAGTATATACGACATATATCCTAATGGTGAAGTAGCTGATATGCGATGGATAAGCATCGCTATAAATGGTTTGAAGAATAGTGCGAAGCAACAACTGAAGAAGATTTTTAGTGAGGGTATATTAGATTTTGCAATATTCTATAAATCTTTAATTTATATCATAAATGAAACCGATAATTAGGATTTTATTAATCGTACTATTATTAGTCCTATATAGTTGTAAAAGTATAGCTTTATATGATACTTCTACTGATTATGACTTTAAATTTGATTTATACAGTCAAGTAAAGATGTATTTTCAAGTGCGAATTTGAAGTACCCTACTGTGAATGAGCTTTGGGACTATTGTTGGAAAATAACGAATGAAGTTAATGATAACACATTTTTATCATTTGATGACTTTGATAAGGCGGCATATAAAAATGTCTCAGGTCGAGAAGAGCTTTTGCAGCATTTATCTTTATATAAAAAGGAAATTTCGTTCCAATTTAAGAAAGGAGCAATGTTTGTTCTTTGGAAGAATAAAAAATGGTTTAAAATTGAGTTTGATTTAGGGGTGAAATGATAGCTGATAATGGTTATAAGTTTGTTTACTTCTATGATATGCAAGGCAATTACAGTCTGGATTTTGACTATGAAGAAGATTTTCAAAAATAAGAAAGGAAGTACGTGATAAAGAATATATTTGTATTCAATTGATATCAAGATAAACGAAAATTAGTTAGTATGATATGATAACCAACCCAGGAAAGAATATATTTGTATCCTGCGCCCTGAGAGCATTGTTGTAGTAGGGGCTTCAAATAATGTACATAAGCCGGGTGGCGCAATATTAAAGAACCTGATAAACGGGGGTTATCAGGGAGAACTTCGGGCTGAACCCAAAAGAGAAAGAAGTGCAGGGAGTTCCTGCCTTTGCGGATGTGCAGGACGTGCCTGATACGGACCTTGCGGTATTGGCAGTTCCTGCTTCAATGTGTCCTGGCATTGTAGAAACATTGGCTGGTCGGAAGCATACCCGGGCTTTTATCATACTTTCTGCTGGCTTTGGTGAGGAAACCCATGAGGGGGCATTGTTGGAAGAACGTATTCTGGAAACTGTAAACAAATATGGCGCGTCGTTGATAGGACCTAACTGCATCGGACTGATGAATACCTGGCATCATAGTGTGTTCAGTCAACCCATTCCAAATTTAAGTCCGAAAGGAGTGGATCTTATCTCCAGTTCGGGTGCTACAGCCGTATTCATTTTGGAAAGCGCGGTGACTAAGGGATTGCAGTTCAACTCTGTATGGTCGGTAGGAAATGCCAAACAGATTGGCGTGGAAGATGTATTGCAATTTATGGATGAGAACTTCGATTCTGAAAAAGATTCACGAATCAAATTGCTCTATATTGAAAGTATCCAAAATCCGGACCGATTATTATTCCATGCTTCTTCATTGATAAGAAAAGGGTGTAAGATTGCAGCGATTAAGGCGGGAAGCTCGGAAAGTGGAAGCCGTGCGGCTTCTTCGCATACGGGAGCTATTGCCAGTTCGGATTCTGCTGTTGAGGCTTTGTTTCGTAAAGCGGGAATTGTACGTTGTTTCTCACGTGAGGAGCTGACTACTGTCGGTTGTGTGTTTACCTTGCCCGAACTGAAGGGAAAGAATTTTGCGATTATCACTCATGCCGGAGGCCCCGGAGTAATGCTGACGGATGCTTTGAGCAAGCGGACTGAATGTCCCTAAGCTGGAAGGTGAACTGGCGGAAGAACTGAAAGCCCAACTCTTTCCCGGAGCTGCTGTCGGTAATCCGATTGATATTCTTGCTACGGGAACTCCGGAACATCTGCGTCTTTGTATTGACTATTGTGAAGAGAAATTTGAGAATATAGATGCTGTGATGGCCATTTTGGAACTCGGGACTAGTCACTATGTTCGAGATGTACGATGTGCTTCATGAGAAAATGCAGGTTTGCAGTAAGCCGATTTTCCCGATACTTCCTTCCATCAATACAGCCGGAGCGGAAGTGGCAGCGTTCCTTGCTAAAGGTCACGTGAACTTTTCGGATGAGGTCACATTAGGACTGCTCTTTCCCGCATTGTGAATACTCCTAAACCGGCAGTTCCTGAAATAGAACTGTTCGGAGTGGATGTTCCGAGAATTCGGCGGATCATTGATTCTATTCCGGATGACGGATATATCGCGCCTCATCATGTACAGGCTTTGCTTCATGCAGCCGGTATTCCGCTTGTAGATGAATTTGTGTCGGATAATAAGGAAGAAGTGGTGGCTTTTGCCCGTCGTTGCGGATTTCCAGTGGTGGCAAAAGTCGTTGGACCTGGGTTTGGGCGGCATTT
>VOFH01000412.1_pt1 | contig 47779 bp, 70 predicted proteins | sample 5384091 | NCBI WGS metagenome assembly VOFH01 (sample SAMN12384727, study PRJNA508395) | human gut metagenome | isolation source: healthy gut G | host: Homo sapiens
AGTGGAACATCTGATGGTGCTGGTGTAAGAGATGAGTGATCCCGGAGAAAACGGTGGAAACCGGGACAGGGAAGGAGAAGCAGAAAAATGGAAATGTGGTTTTCGGAGCTTCACACATCGAATGTAAAGCTCTCAATGAGAATCGAAAAACAATTATTCAGCGGTAACAGTGACTGCCAGAGGATCGATGTTCTGGAATCGGTAGAATTTGGCAAGTTTCTGGCTTTGGATGGAGATATCCTTTTTTCGGAAAAGGATGAATTTATTTATGACGAGATGGTAACGCATGTGCCGATGGCAGTACATCCGGACGTGCGTCACGTGCTGATCATCGGTGGCGGTGATGGCGGTGTTGCAAAAGAACTGACACAGTATGATTCCATAGAAAAGATTGATGTTGTGGAACCGGATGAGATGTTAGTGGAAGTCTGCCGGGAGCATTTCCCGGAGCTTGCTTGTGGTCTGGATGATCCGCGTGTGAATGTGTATTATCAGGATGGACTTCGTTTCCTGAGAAACAAAACGGAGGAGTATGATCTGATCATCAATGACGCAACCGATCCATTTGGGCATACTGAGGGACTTTTTACCAAGGAATTTTACGGAAGCTGCTATAAGGCGTTAAAAGAGGACGGAATCATGGTTTATCAGCATGGAAGTCCATTTTATGATGAGGATAAAGAAGAGTGCATGAAGATGCACCGCAAGGCATTCCGGGCATTTCCGGTAAGCCGCGTATATCAGGCACATATCCCGACCTGTTCGTCCGGCTACTGGCTGTTTGGATTTGCTTCCAAAAATATCACCCACTCAACAATCTGCGCGTGAAAGAGTGGAAAAAACTACATATCAAAACAAGATATTACACAACGAATCTTCACCGGGGAGCCTTCATGCTCCCAAAATATTTAGAAGATATGTTAGAGGACGAGGAAGACCGGTAGAAAAATATATTAAGTAAATAATGACATGGATAATTGCAAAACTCATAAAAACCTAAATTGAACAATTGAAAGAAGAGTAGGAAGGAGTTTCGCAATTATCTAAAAAACAATAACGTAAAAAAAGGAGAAAAAAAATGAGCAGAGTAATGATTATCGGATGTGGAGGCGTAGCTTCCGTAGCAATTGCAAAATGTTGCCAGAACAGTGATGTTTTCACTGAGATTATGATCGCTAGCAGGACAAAATCCAAATGCGATGCAATGAAAGAAAAATTACAGCCGACAACCAAAACAGTCATCACAACCGCACAGGTAGATGCTGACAACACAGAGGAGCTGATCGCACTGATCAACGAATATAAGCCGGATGCAGTGTTAAATGTGGCACTTCCATATCAGGATCTGACGATCATGGATGCCTGCCTTGCAACAGGAGTGGATTACATTGATACTGCAAACTACGAAGCAGAGAACACAGATGATCCGGAGTGGAGAAAAATCTACGAAGAGCGTTGCAAGAAAGAGGGATTTACAGCATACTTTGATTATTCCTGGCAGTGGGCTTATAAGAAAAAGTTTGAAGATGCAGGCATTACAGCAATCCTTGGAAGCGGATTTGATCCGGGTGTGACAAGTGTTTATTCTGCATATGCATTAAAACATTATTTCGATGAGATCCACTACATTGATATTTTAGACTGCAATGGCGGTGATCACGGTTATCCATTTGCAACCAACTTCAATCCTGAGATCAACTTAAGAGAAGTATCTGCGATGGGTTCTTACTGGGAAGATGGTCACTGGGTCGAAGTAGAGCCAATGTCTATTAAGCGTGAATATGATTTTCCGGAAGTTGGAGAAAAGATATGTATCTGCTTCATCATGAGGAGATTGAATCACTTGCAAAAAATATTCCGGGAATCAAGAGAATCCGTTTCTTCATGACATTCGGACAGAGTTATTTAACACACATGAAATGTCTGGAAAATGTTGGAATGCTTTCCACAACACCAATTAACTTTGAAGGAAAAGAGATCGTGCCGATCCAGTTCTTAAAAGCATTATTGCCGGATCCTGCAAGCCTTGGACCAAGAACGGTAGGAAAAACAAACATCGGATGTATTTTCAAAGGTGTAAAAGACGGAAAAGAAAAGACCATTTACATTTACAATGTATGCGATCATCAGGAGTGCTACAAAGAGGTTGGTTCACAGGCAATCTCCTACACAACAGGAGTTCCGGCTATGATCGGAACAATGATGGTAGTAGAGGGACTCTGGAAAAAACCTGGTGTATTCAATGTAGAGGAGTTTGATCCGGATCCATATATGGAAGCATTGAATAAATGGGGACTTCCTTGGGTAGTCTGCGAGAATCCGCAGGAAGTTGAGTAAGAATCTGAAGAAAACGAAGATACAATGCAGTTGATATAAGTAGGCTGTGTTTGCAAAATTGTTCTGACAGAATGTAAAATGTCGGAAAGCAATGACAGAAAAAGGAATGAACAGACAGAATGAGAATTGAAGAATTAAAAACACCGTGCTATGTCATAGATGAAAAACAGCTGAAAAAAATCTTTCCATTCTCCAGAAAGTGGAAAAGGATACCGGATGTAAAATCCTTCTTGCACAGAAAGCCTTTTCCTGCTTTTTTACGAATACCCGCTGATCGGTCAGTATCTCAGCGGAACAACGGCAAGCGGACTTTTGAGGCTCGTCTCGGAAAAGAGGAAATGGGAAAAGAAAACCATGTATTTGCTCCGGCATATAAAGAAGAGGATGTGAAGGAACTGGTAAAAATCTGCGATCACATGGTTTTTAATTCTTTTTCGCAGCTGGAAAAATACAAAACTCTCTGCAAAGAGACCAGCGTGGGAATCCGTATTAACCCGGAGTGTTCCACGCAGGGGGATCATGCGATCTATGATCCATGTGCAAAGGGTTCGCGTCTTGGTGTGACAATTGCACATTTTAAAGAGCAGTTTACGGATGAGATGTATGATTATGTGGATGGACTGCATTTTCACACGCTCTGTGAGCAGAATGCGGATGATCTTGCAAAAACCTTAGAGGCGGTAGAAGAAAAATTCGGCAGTTATCTTTACAAAATGAAATGGCTGAATTTTGGCGGCGGACACCATATTACAAGAGCAGATTATGACATCGAACTGTTAGAAAAATGCATTCTGCACATGAAGGAAAAATATGATCTTGACATTTATTTAGAACCGGGCGAAGCGATTGCATTGAATGCCGGATATCTTGCCACAACCGTTATGGATGTGGTAGATAACGATATACAGACGTTGATTCTGGACGCATCCGCAGCATGCCATATGCCGGATGTGCTGGAAATGCCGTATCGTCCGCCACTTCGCAGTTCGGGAATGCCGGAGGAAAAGAAGTATACTTACCGGTTATCTTCCTATACCTGCCTTGCAGGCGATATTATTGGGGATTATTCTTTTGACGAAGAGAAAAAAGTGGATGACAGACTGTATTTTGAGGATATGGCGATTTACTCCATGGTGAAAAACAATACATTTAACGGAATCCCGCTGCCGGATATCGCAGTGATGGATGAGAGTGGTGAATGTAAAGTGATCCGCAGTTTTTCTTATGAGGATTTTAAAGGAAGACTGTCATGAGAAAATCCGGCCGGATGGAAGAACATGTGACAGGATGAAGCTATGATTCATGAAAAGACAACACGGAAAAGGCAGGAAAACAGAAGTATGAAGATAGAAAACAGAACTCCTCATCAGGATGGATTTTATATGCCGGGGGAATTTGAACCGCAGGATGGTGTGATCTTAATCTGGCCGAAACGTCCGGGTTCGTGGCCATATGAGGCAAAAGAAGCCGGAAAAGTATTTGCAGAGATTGCCAATAAGCTGGCAGAGACAGAAAAGTATATATGCTGACAGAACCGGAAACGGAAGCAGCGGCAAGAGAGCTGCTGTGTGAGAATGTAGAAATTTTAACAATTCCGACAGACGATGCATGGGCAAGGGATGTCGGACCAACCTTTGTGACGGATGGAAAAGAAGTCCGTGGAATCAACTGGAGCTTTAATGCCTGGGGCGGAACCTATGATGGCCTTTATCAGGACTGGCAAAAGGATGATAAGGTTGCAGAAGAATTTTGTAAACAGACTGGTTATGACTATTATGATGCGGCTCCTTTTGTGCTGGAAGGCGGTTCCATCCATTCAGACGGACAGGGAACGGTGATCGCAACGGAAGCCTGTCTGCTCAGTAAGGGAAGAAATCCGGAACTTACGAAAGAGCAGATCGAAGCAAAATTGCAGGAATATCTTGGTGCCAAGAAGATCATCTGGCTTCCAAACGGAATCTATCAGGATGAAACAAATGAACATGTAGACAATGTCTGTGCATTTACAAAACCGGGTGAGGTTGTCCTTGCATGGACAGATGATGAGAGTGATCCGCAGTATGTACTTTCAGCAGAGGATCTTAAGGTTCTTGAACAGGAGACAGACGCCAAAGGAAGAAAGATCCGTGTGCATAAAATGCTGATCCCGAAGAAACCGGTCTGTATTACGGAAAAAGAGCTGGCAGGTTACGTGTTTGAAGAGGGCGAGGATACAAGAGAAGCCGGAGAACGGTTAGCGGCAAGCTATGTGAATTTTTATATTGGAAATAAAGTTGTCCTTGTGCCGCAGTTTGGAGACGAGCATGATGTTCTGGCAACAGATTTATTGCAGAAGCTGTTCCCGGAGCGTGAGATCGTGCCAATCTTTGCAAGGGAGATCATCATTGGCGGTGGCAATATCCACTGCATCACACAGCAGATACCGGTACGCAGATGACGGATAGCAGGAAATCATATAAAGTATCGTTGCAAGACAGATGGAAAGATAAAAATGCCGGATTTCAGAATAAACAGGAATAGAACGAAAAAGCATGGAAAATATTAAGAAGCGGGAGACAGCATATTATGAGCAGAAAACGTAACGTCACAGTAGCCGCAGTTCAGATGAAATGCAGCACAGATGTGGAAGAAAATATCGCAAAGGCAGATGCACTTGTCCGGGAAGCGGCAGAAAAAGGAGCACAGATCATCCTTTTGCCGGAGCTTTTTGAAAGACAGTATTTTTGTCAGGAACGCAGATATGAATACTATGAATTTGCAAAAGAAGTGAATGAAAATGATGCGGTAAAACATTTTTCTGCACTGGCAAAGGAATTGTCTGTTGTGATCCCGGTCAGCTTTTATGAAAAGGATGTGAACCGCCTGTTCAATACTGTTGCAGTGATCAATGCAGACGGAAGCAATCTTGGCATATACCGCAAGACACATATCCCGGATGACCATTATTATCAGGAAAAATTTTACTTTGTTCCGGGAGATACCGGATTTCAAGTGTTTGATACAGCGTATGGAAAATCGGTGTCGGCATCTGCTGGGATCAGTGGTTTCCGGAGACAGCAAGAGCCATGGCGGTCAAAGGAGCAGAGCTGCTCTTTTACCCGACCGCAATCGGCAGTGAACCAATCTTAGAGTGTGACAGCATGCCGCACTGGAGAAGGGCGATGCAGGGACATGCAGCAGCAAACCTCATGCCGGTGATCGCAGCAAACCGTATCGGAACAGAAGAAGTAGTTCCATGTGAGGAAAACGGCGGACAGAGATCAGCACTTACATTTTACGGATCCTCTTTTATCACAGACCAGACCGGAGAACTTGTGGCAGAGGCAGATCGCAAGACGGAACAGGTGATACTTGCAACGTTCGACTTAAATGAAATGCAGGAGAACCGTCTTTCATGGGGAATCTTCCGGGACAGAAGACCGGAGTGCTACGGGGATATCTGTAAATAAGCAAAGGACGCATGAAAATACCCTCTTTACTGGACAAACCAGTAAAGAGGGTATTTTATGCGTCCCTTTGCTTATTGTGGATACAAGAGTGGTTATACTCCATAAAAAAGTGCCTTTAGTATCTTTTAGTAGCCAAGTTCCTCTCCAATTAAAATAACTTTAATCCTTCCCTGAATACCGCTTCGTCTTGTGATCACGACCTGATTGCAGATACAGTCAGGAGAGAGGCAGTCGGCACAGACTCCGGTGACAGCACATGGTGTCTGCTTGTTCAGACGTACGCAGTTCATAGGAGTTGCGGTTAAGTGGACACGGTCAACAGCTTCTGCAACGTCCTTTGCAACCTTGTTCATTCCGGCAAGAATAATGACATTTTCAGGACCATAGATCAAAGCAGCGACCCGGTTTCCATTACCATCGATATTGACTAATTCTCCATCAATTGTCATGGCGTTGGTGCTCATGAAATAGTAGTCAGCCATCAGTGCGTCGTGGAATATTTTTCTGGAATCTTCCGGCGTCTTACAGACAGCCCGGTCTAAAAACTCAATATCGGCTGAACGCAGTGCATCCATCATGCCGGTTTCCTCTAGTGTCATGGAGCCGCCGTGAGCCACGACTGCACCGGATGGCAGGAAAGAAAGTGCTTTCTCTACGGCTTCTTTTGCGGTCGGGCAGTAGTATGCTTCCATTCTTCTTTTTTCAAAATTTTTGATCATGGTATTGGCGAGTGTTTCGTAATATTTTGCTTTTGGTGTCATATGATCCTTCTCCTCCTATATAACTTCTTTGACTTTTATTATAAGCGGATTTTTTCGTTATGCAAGCGCTATTAAAATAATTGAAAACGATCAGATTTTCTTCTATTAACAATTCTGAAACAAAACTCAAACAAATTCAAAATAATATATGTTATGATGTAATCAATGGACAATGATAGAAACCAGAAAGGAACAGAAAAATGATACACATTCTTGTAGTGGATGATGATAAAAATTTAAACCAGACGGTCTGCACCTATTTAAATGACTGTGGATTTGAGGCAAAAGGCGTTTTGAGTGCGAACGAAGCCTATGACGAGATGTATAACAATCTCTACGAGCTGATCATTTCCGACATTATGATGCCGGAGATCGACGGATTTGAATTTGCGGAGACAGTGCGTCAGGTCAATAAACAGATCCCGATCCTTTTCATGTCGGCTAAGGATGATCTTCCTTCCAAACGGAAAGGATTTTTAGTTGGAATCGATGATTATATGGTAAAACCGGTGGAGTTAGCAGAACTTGAGATGCGTGTGAGGGCACTGCTCCGGAGAAGTAATATCGAGATGGAGCGCAAACTTATTGTCGGAAATCTGGAGATGGATGCGGACGGCATGACTGCAACGATAAATGGGGAGGAGATACCGGTCACAACACGCGAATTCAATATTTTATATAAACTGTTGTCTTACCCGAAAAAAACATTTACAAGGGCACAGCTTATGGATGAGTTCTGGGGGCTTGATTCGGGAACGAGCCTGCGGGCTGTGGATGTCTATGTGACAAAGCTCCGCGACAAGTTTTCCACCTGCGATGGATTCGAGATCAAAACCGTGCGTGGACTTGGATACAAAGCGGTATTGCTATAGAAAGGGACTGCCTGAAACCATGAACAAATTGAACCATACCAATACAATCAAAAATGACCGTTTTCCATCGTCCCTGTTTCTGGTGTATTTTCTCGTATTGCTGTTAATGTCCGGTATTCATACAGGAATTATCGTAGGTATGAATGCACTGGGGTGGAACAAAATCATACAGGTGATTTTACCGCTTGGTTACTGGACTGTTGTGGCAGTTGGATTGACACTTTTACGAAAAATGTGATCCGGAAAAGCTATGAAAAGCCAATGCATGACCTGGCAGATGCAACAAAAAAGTGGCAGAGGGCGATTTTTCAGTGTATGTTCCGACACTTCACACCGCTGACCGGCTGGATTATCTGGATGTCATGATCATTGATTTTAATAAAATGGTGGAGGAACTCGGCAGCATTGAGACGTTGAAAACAGACTTTTTCTCCAATGTTTCCCATGAGATCAAGACGCCGCTTGCAATTATCCAGAACAATGCGGAGCTACTCTGTATGGAAAAGACGCCGGAGAAACAAAAAGAATATGCCGAAGTGATCTTTCAGACTACAAAGCGTCTGTCGGAACTTATCAGTAATATTTTAAAACTGAACAAGCTTGAAAAACAGGCGATCACGCCGGTAGCAGAAGAGTACGATCTGTGTGGACAGCTTGCGGAATGTGCCGTGAATTATGAGCCGGTGTGGGAGAAAAAAGATATTGGATTTGATGCAGATATGGAAGATTCTGTAAAGATCACGGCAGACGCTGCGTTGATGGAGATAGTCTGGAATAACCTTTTTTCTAATGCAGTGAAGTTCACAGAACCGGGAGGAACGATAAAGCTGACTGAGCAGTCGGATGATTCTGAGATCCGTGTGTCGGTGGAGGATAACGGCTGCGGAATGACGGAAGAGACAAGGAAACATATTTTTGATAAATTTTATCAGGGGGATACATCCCATGCAATGGCTGGAAATGGACTTGGACTGGCGCTTGCCCTGCGTGTTTTGCAGTTAAATGATTATAAAATCGAAGTGGAAAGCGAACCGGGACGCGGCAGTAAGTTTACGGTGATCATTCCGAAGAGGTAGAATATTGGATAACAGACAGAAAGCGAATTTCTGGGAAAGCGTAGAAAAATGAGTGAGTTTGAGAGTTTTGATTATACGAAAGTGACGGTTGCCGAGAATCAGATGTCACAGTATATGGATGGCTACGAGCATTTTGGATGGAAGGTGGATTCCAATGTACCCATAGAAAAAGGAATGGGAAAAGTAACGATCCACTTAAAGCGGAGCAGGACTGTTTTAAATAAAATGGAACTGACACGGTTACAGAGACATTTTGAGGCGTGCATGAGTGAGATTGCGGCGCTCGAAAATTCCACAGAATCTTTTGCAATGATCGCGGCACTGACCAGTGGGGTTTCAGGCTGTGCATTTATGGCGGGTTCGGTATTCGCTGTGACGGCTGCAAAACCGATCATCTGGCTGATGATTTTGCTCGCAATCCCGGGATTTTTTCTGTGGGGAATCGCATATCCGCTTTATAAAAATGTGAAAAAGTGGAGAGAAGAGAAAGTGAAGCCTCTCATTGAGGCAAAGCTTGATGAGGCGGAAAAAGTGTGCGAGAAAGGGCATGCGCTGTTATAGCTGTAAAACATCTGACGGAAAAATACGGTGGCACGCTTGTGGCAAGCCAGGAGAAATACATTTTAATAATTCCGAAACAAAACAGAAGCAATTCGCAAACAAAACCTCTCTATGATACAGACAACAAATGAAACACAGATCATTACAAAAAAGAGAGGAAACATAAAATGAGCGAAACATTATATTTAGTAACAGGAGCAGCAGGATTTTTAGGAAGTCATGTATGTCATCAGTTGTTGGAGCGTGGAGAAAAAGTAAGAGCATTTGTTCTTGATGGTGATCCGGCAATCAAATATATTCCAAAAGAGGCAGAGATTGTAAAGGGAGATCTCTGTGATATCGATTCACTCGAAAACTTTTTCAAAGCACCGGAGGGCACAGAGACAATCGTGCTCCATGTGGCAAGCATGGTCAGTGTCAATCCTGATTTTAATCAGAAACTTGTGGATGTGAATGTGGGTGGAACCAAAAATATCATCCAGAAATGTTTAGAACACAAAGAGTGCAAAAAACTTGTCTACGTAAGTTCTACCGGAGCGATTCCGGAACTTCCAAAGGGACAGAAGATCAAAGAGGTAAATGAGTTTGATGCAGAGAAAGTCGTGGGCTGGTACAGCAAGACCAAGGCGATGGCAACACAGGCTGTTTTGGATGCAGTGAAAAAGGAAGGATTAAACGCATGCGTCGTACACCCGAGTGGTATTTTAGGACCACAGGACTATGCAGTGGGGAGACTACAGGAACCATTATTAAAATCATCAATGGCGAAATGCCGATCGGCATGGGCGGAAGTTTTAACCTCTGTGACGTGCGTGACCTTGCAGCGGGCTGTATCGCAGCAGCCGATAAAGGACGAAAAGGCGAATGTTACATTCTTGGAAATGAGGAAGTAACGTTAAAGAAAATGTGTGAACTGTTAGACAAAGATCTTCACTGTGGTACCTGTAAATTTTATCTACCGCTCGGATTGGCAAAACTGCTCGCAAAGCAGATGGAGAGAAAGGCAGCGAAAACCGGTGCGAAAGCATTGATGACGACATTTTCTGTCTACAATCTGGAACGCAATAATGCATTTGACTATTCCAAGGCAGAAAAGGAACTGGGCTATCATACAAGAAGCTATGCGGAGACATTGCATGATGAGGCAGTGTGGCTTAGAGCAGAAGGAAAAATTGCATAAAAGGCAGTGGAAAGGAAAAAAGTTTATAACGGAGATTTTTGTGATATGAAAAAAGTATGTGTTGTAACCGGAGGCGGCTCCGGAATCGGTTTTGCAGCTGCAAAAGAGGCAGCAAAAAAAGGGTACTATGTAATGATAGTTGGACGAAATGAAAAAAAACTTGCAGGTGCAGTAGAAGAATTGAGAAAAGACGGATGCGAAGCAGAAGCGTATAGCTGTGACGTTTCAGACAGGGAACACTGCTTTGCATTGGCAAGGCATGCGGCAGAATGTGGGGCAGTAAAGGCCGTGTTGCATATTGCCGGAATGAGTCCGCACATGGGAGATGCGGAGAAAATCATGCAGGCAAACGCACTTGGAACCGTCAATATCAACGATGCATTTTTTGAAGTGATCGCAGAGGGCGGCTGTGTGATCGACACAAGTTCCACTTCTGCTTACATGGCACCGTCGTTTATTATGCCAAAAAGGGTTTATCCGCTTGCATGTACAGACCGGAAGCTTTTTATGGATAAAATGATGAAAAAAGTAAAAATGTTTCCACGGAAAACAAGAGAGGGTGTCGCCTACAGTATGAGTAAGCATTTTACTATCTGGTTTGCAAAGCAGGATGCAGCACGTTTTGCCAGAAAGAATGCCCGGGTGTTAAGTATTACGCCAGGAAACTTTGAGACACCGCTCGGAAATCTCGAAAAAGAGGAAGCGTCCACCTATCTGAAATTTGCGGCAATCAAGAGAAATGGACTCCCGGAGGAGATTGCACCGCTTTATGTTGCACTGATCGATGAGAGGTTAAGTTATCTGACCGGCACAGACATTCTCTGCGATGGAGGCTGTATCGCAGGCGGAGCCAGTGCCTTTGCGAGATAAAAGTCATAGTAATTAGCCAATCAAATTGAATCAATTGTATTTTTATAAAGAATCCGCTATACTGAAACAGATTTAGTATAGTGGATTTTTTGTATTGGGGAGAACATTTTGATTACAGTAGCAATCGTAGAGGATGAAGCGGCAGTCACAAGGAAGCTGACGAATATGGCGCAGGATGCAGTATTTGCAAATGCAAATGGTGCAAGCAGTTTTCTTGTGATAAAATAATATAGATAAATTGGGGGGATAAATGTGCAGATACATTATTTTCAAAGATATCATTCGAAGGAGAATGTAGATACATCTAATACTATGCTGATGTTATCTCGCTTATATAATTATAATGCGGATAAATTCTTTGTAATGTTGAATGCTCTAATACTGGGACAAGATGAGACACCTGAAATAACATTTGAGCTTCAGGTAGCAGGAGACGAAAGTGTTCCAGATGCGATTATAAGCCAGAAAAGTTTTAAAATAGTAGTTGAGACAAAATTACATAATCAATTTCAGCAGGATCAGCTTGAAAAACATCTGACTCAGTTTGGAACAGAGGAGATAAAGGTGCTTTTAACGTTAGATCCAAAACCTATGAAAGAATCATTGATGGATAGTTTTGGCATTGTGCTGAAAAAAGTATAATGCAGATAGGATTAATGAAATAAAAACACTAATAAGGCATGTAAATATTACATTTGAACAATTAGTTGCTGCAATGGAAGATATTGTAGATGAGCGGGATTCAGAGATCATGGCTGCGCTTGATGATTATAAGAAGTATTGTTTTGATGAAAAACTGATACCTGATGATGGAAATTGGATGAGAGCAATTGTTGCGGGAACAACACTTGAAGATAATTTGAAATATGATTTTTATTATGATCAGGCTTCAAGAGGCTATTCGGGTCATGGATACATTGGCTTATATAAAGGAAAGAGCATTAGAGCGATCGGAAAATTAAAAAAAAGACAATTGTTGCAGAGTTAGTAAATGGAGAAGTGTCATATATTAATGAAAGCGGAGAAGCTGCTACAAAAGAGGAGATAGAAAAGATTAAAGAGGCTATTGTTCATGCAGAGACAGAATATGGATACAATTTAAAACCATCAAACATAGATATTTTATAGTTGAGCATTTTTATCCAACAGACTTTAAAAAAGCAAGTAAAAATCCGATTCAAAAAAGTAAATATTTTAATCTGGCAGAAATGTTCAAAAGTAAAACGTTGCCTAAAACTGATGAAATAGCATCAATACTGGATGGAAAAACATGGGAAGAGTTTCATTAAACAGTGGATTTTCATAAATATGAAGAAAATAATGTTACTGTAATAGTGTTCATATAGAGGTGTGTATTATGGGAAACGAATCAGGTGAATGGATTAGGCATGGCATGAAGTGGGACAACCCGGATTGCATTCATTCTGTAGATGAAGCAATCAAGTATATAAATGAACTTGGCTTTTTACCATTATTTAAGAATGAAATAGATGGGTTTTCACTTGAAGAAAGAACTGTTCCAGAGTACTGGTGGAGTGATGATCCAGAGATTGATCCATGGATGTGGCGGGCTATTATAGCAAGGCGGCATGATATCGTCTATGGAAAGTTCTTTGATAAGAAGGCAGGATTTATATCAAAAAATGGCTTCCTGTATTTGCTAATTACCGCCGGGATGGATATGATTTTGATGCATTATATGATGATGGGAAAGCACCTAATAAGCATAAAAAGATAATGGTCAATTTTATGGAAAACAATGCTGATTCAGAGATTTATTCCAATGAATTGAAAAAACAAGCTGGATTTGGTAAGGATGGAGAAAAGGGATTTGATGGTGCTATAACGAATCTTATGATGCAGACCTATCTGTGCAACTGCGATTTTAAGAAGAGAGTGAATAAGAGAGGTATTGAATATGGATGGGATGTTGCAGTGTATTCATCTATTGAGCATATCAATGGATACGATTATGTGACTTCCTGTTATAAGGATAATCCGCAGGATTCATGGAAACAGCTGGTAGACTATATGCATGAGATGTATCCGAAGGCGACGGATAAGCAGATAAGAAAAGTGTTAAAATAAAACAATGCATTTTTGAGGTGAATATACATAAAATGAATTCAAAAAAATCCGCAGATTATTGCAAGCTGATAGAAAATGTAAAAAACAAATATCGAAAAAATCCTATATATGCTAAGAACCTGACACTTGGTTGGTGCGATTTGCGTCGTGGAGAAGATTTGTGTCAGGAAATTAACTTATGGACATATTGGCAAGGGAGAGATTACGCTAAGAACACACCACATATTAAATATATGCTGATAGGTCAGGATTTCGGACCGCCTGAAAAGGAAGAGATAAAGGGTACGATTGCAAATGTCCGTAAGATGAATGATGGTATAGATGTGATGTTTCATGAAAATGTAGATTTGGAAGCAAGGGATTCACAGACGGATAAAAATATTGTCGGATACTTTGAACTGCTTGGTAAAAATGAAATTGACAAGAAAAAATATCCAGATTTGTTTTTCTGCAATTGTAATTTGGGCTATCGCAGAGATAAGTATTCTGGAAATATGACCAGAAAGATATTGGCAAATGATGCAGCTGAAATAAAATCATTGATTGACATTATAGAGCCGGAAAACATAATCTGTCTGGGGCTTGATACATCTGTGGTTGTAATACGAACTCTGATTGATAAAAAGTTTTCCTGCAATAGGGTATCTGAACTTATAGGAACTGGAGAACCTTATATTTATGGAGAAACATATATATATCCTGTAGCACATCCGGGGGTATTGGGGTACAAGTACAAGAGGGGAAGATAATGTTATTGAAGATTGGAGGAGAATTAGAAAATAGGGAGGTGCCACAATGCCATTTAAGATAGTTCGCAACGATATAACAAAAGTTAAAGCTGATGCGATTGTAAATACTGCCAATCCAAATCCAATATGTGCAAGTGGCACGGATTTAGCAATATATGAGGCAGCAGGAAAAGAAAAACTTCTCGCCGAAAGAGCAGGTATCGGTAAGATTGCAAGAGGTGATATTGATTCTTACATAGATGCTAATTATGTCAGGGAAAGTCATAGAAAAGAATATCCGGTGCGAAGCAGAAGCAACGCCCGCATGAGAGGATTGACAGAGGAACGAGAATAAAGATCCATACAATATATTAGTTGAGAACAATCGAGTATATAAACTTGGAGGATGGGAATTTCTTGATATAGCCAATAAGCTTTTTGACAATGAAAAGCAGGTGGACTGGGGAAGCTATGCATATCAGTGCACAAAGGAGCAACTGGAAAAACTGATGGAACAGACTGGATGTGAAATAGATAAGATGAATGAACTGGCATCTGAGAAAATCTATGGTATTGTGTTTGTTGAAGAGGTGTAAATCTTTTTAGAGACCGGAGAAATTCTGGTCTCTTTATTTCGATTACCACTGTCAAATAAAGCCAAAATGGTTTATACTTTTTATCAAGTGAAAGAAGAAAGCATTAAAAGTAGATTTGATGGCAAAATTATAAAAGGAATGATGGATATACTATCAGGGTAACAAAAGAAGAATTTTATGCTGGTGGCAATAGTGATCCACGAAATCCGAATATCTTAAAAATGTTTGGTTTTGTAAATGTTGGTGAGCGTGCCGGAAGTGGTGTCGATAAGATTATGACTGCATGGGCAGAACAAAACTGGAAAAAACCGGAATTTGATTTCTCAGAGCGCAGTGACAGGGTAACATTAAAGCTCGAAGTTGGACAAGTGATATATATTCCGGGAGTTGCTGATATAAGAAACACAACTGAGAGTGATGAAGCAGAGATAATAACAACTATGTCGAAAGAGGACAAAGTACTTGCTTATATCCGGCAAAATGGAAGTATTTCTATGCAAAAAGTAATGGAAACATGTAACTACAGATCTAGAACTGGAGCAAGAAAGTTAATAGATAAAATGATAAATGCGGATTTGATAGAAAAAACTGGAGAAGGAAACAATACGATATATAAAATTAAAGAATAGCTTAGTGGTCACTTTAAATAATAAAGTGACCAGTAAGTGGTCACTTGTGACCGCAGAGTGTTCACTATAAAAATTAATCTTTTGGAAAAAAATGCAACAACAACATGCTTCAGGGAATGCATCCGAAAGTGGCATAAAATGTATCCAGAAAAGGAACTAAGTCAGGTGCAGCAGGATTATCTTGTAGATGTAATTATGACATGGATTCAAAAAGAAATGGAGAGAGGTTAGTGCAGATATTTGTAGATGCAGATGCGTGTCCGGTAGTGGGCATTGTAGAAGAAATTGCAGAGAAATATAATATTCCAACCACCTTGCTGTGTGATACGAATCATATTTTGTATTCTGATTACAGTGAGGTGATTGTGGTAGGTGCAGGAGCAGATGCAGTAGATTATAAGCTGATAAGCATTTGTCATAAAGGGGATGTAGTAGTAACGCAGGATTATGGCGTTGCTGCGATGGCTCTTGGAAAAGGTGCATATGCTATTCACCAATCCGGTAAGTGGTACACGAATGAGAACATAGATCAGATGCTTATGGAGCGACATCTTAACAAGAAGGCAAGGCGCAGCTTTCATAAGAATCATATTAGGGGACCGAGAAAGCGTACAGAAGAAGATGATGTACGTTTTGCACAGTCCTTTGAAAAACTTGTTGCAGGTTTTAAGGACAATCATACTTGTAAAATTGAGAACTACGGAGGTAAATAAAAATGGCAAAGAATCAACGATTTGAGAAAATATATTCACAGGGCACGATGAGTGTTACAGAAATTTGGGTAGATAAGGAGACTGGAATAAATTACTTATATCATGCAAGTGGTTATTCCGGAGGATTGACACCATTATTAGATAGAGAAGGGAAACCTGTTATTTCATCAATTGTGAATAGTTAAATTATTTGTTAAAACTGAAGCGGATATGATTGCGATGTTTGAAGAAACATCGACCAGCATGTGCCAGATAGTAATAACATCATAGGTTTAGATTTGGTATGATAATTGTATTAAAAATGATAAAAAACACATAAAAATAACTTGACAAATTTGTTTTACATTATTAGGTTAATAATATGTATAAGAATAACATAAAACAGAGTAAATTACAACATATTATTAACATACTGGAGTGAAAATATGAATTTATACTATGAATTGATACAATACCCAGTTTTTTCTATGAAAGAAGTAAATGCTTTTATTCAAGTGAACGGACGGCAAGAGCAGCTTTGGGTAAGCTTCTTAAGGAGAATATAGTATTAAAAATTCGAAACGGACTGTACACGTGCGTGAGTGGGGAAAATGGAGGACCGGTGGCGAACAGATTTCAGGTTGCCAGTGCTATCACGCCATCTTCTTATGTATCCCATCACACTGCATTTGAGTATTATGGAACGGTAGATCAGATTTTCTATGAGGTTTATGTTGGTTCTGAGATGCGTTTCCACGACTTTGAATTTGATGGGTACACTTATCATTATGTCAAAGAACAGATGAAGGAAGGTATAGTCTCTCCAGAGTTTAGCGGTGGCGTGAGGGTTACGGACAAGGAGCGGACAATAGTAGATTCCATAAAGGATATCAATCTTATCGCCGGTCTTGAAGAGGTGCTTTCGTGTGTAGTGTCCGTGAATAGTATTGATGAGATAAAATTGTTAAACTATCTGGCTGGATATGACAGTGCTTTTTTATATCAGAAGATTGGTTTTATTTTTAGTGAATATCAGACAGAGCTTGGCATAAGTGATGATTTCATAAAGATATGCAACGATAGAAGCGGAAATTCAAAGCGATATCTGACAAATGGTATATGTGAGCCTGGATATTCGAGTGAGTGGAAACTGGTATACCCAAAGAATATTAAGCGAATGAAGAACGGGGGATAGAGGATGCCGCAATATAACAGAAGAGAGCTTGATGCAAGAGCACGGGAATATGGCTTTAATCGTGATACATTTGAGAAGGTTCTTCGTTTGAGAACAATTCTTGAATTTCTGAATACGCATGAATATATGTGTGAACATCTGCTGCTTAAGGGTGGAACAGCTATAAATCTGACTGTTTTCAACCTTCCGAGATTGTCTGTTGATATAGATCTGGATTTTATCCCGAATCTGACAAGAGAAGAGACGGCAAATGAAAGAGAGCGATTGGCAGAGATTCTGAAGAGATACATGTCAGAGCAGGGATATTCTCTTCCGATGCGTCAAGATTCAGTCACAGTTTGGATGCATTCCACTATAACTACGTGAATGCGGCAGGCAACAGGGATATGATCAAAATAGAGATTAACTATTCACTGAGAACACACGTGCTTTCGTCAGAAGACAGAGTCTTTATAACAGATGCTTTCGGAGAGCCGATAAAGGTTAGAACGGTAGCGGCTATGGAAATCTTTGCGGCAAAAACCAACGCTCTGATAAGCAGAGCTGCTGCAAGGGATCTGTATGACTTCTGCAATATGGCTGACATGGAGCTGTTTTCAGGTGAAGGGGATATATTCAGAAAATGTATCATTTTCTATGCGACTATCTCTACAAAAGATGTGAACAAAGATTTTGATACATCTGCCATAGACAGTCTTGTCTTTTCAAAGATAAAATCTGATTTATTCCCGGTTCTGGCTGCGAAGGATAAGTTCGATTTGGAAGGGAAGAAACAACAGGCGAAGGAGTATATAGAATCGCTTATGAAGCCGACAGAAGCAGAAATGGATTATATGGAAAGGTTTATAGCCAAGGAATATAAACCGGAGTTGCTTTTTGAGGATACTGAGATTGTAGAGAGAATAAGGAATCATCCGATGGCGTTGTGGAAATGCAAATGATAGAAGGAATGTTGAAGTCCTGGTACAGAACAGGGAATTGCGATGTTATCAGAGATTTCATTTCCAGTATTCTTGCAGTTATATCGGTATTGGTAATATTAGTAGGAACTTATATTTCATTAAGTGAAATCAAAAAACACCGATAAAACAAGCATTTGCGGGAATGATACAAATTGTATCACGTATGTGAAAGAGCGTTTCTTTCATAGTTTTATGCTTTTTGTTAATGAAAGTGGAACAAAGCAGAGGTCAATAATTTGATAATAGTGTGGGTATACATATGAAATTATTTATGAATAAGAATGAGAAATATGAAGAACCTGAGGTTCACATGTTTTTTCATAAACAAACGAAAGAAGTAGAGCAGGTTGAGAAGTTTGTAAGATCTCTTTCTATTACCATTCCGGCTAAATATGAGGATGAGATCTACAAATTATATCCAACAGATATATATTATATTGAGACAATTGACAGGCGTACATATCTGTATACAGCCAGTCGGGTTTATGAAAGTAGTGAGAATCTACTCTCGTTAGAGAAACTCTTAGAGGCAGCTGGTTTTATCAGAGTAAGAAAGAATTGTATTATAAATAAGTATAAGCTTAGAAGTATGATGATATCTAAGAATAGCCACATAGAAGCAGTGCTTGGCAATGATGAGCATATTGTTGTTACAAGAAGCTATATAGCAGGTATAAAAGAAGCATTTGCCCGATAATTTGTAACTTGGTACATAATATTTGTATTTCCGGCAGGAATCCATCACATAGTATCCTTTTTGTGTATATTAAAGCCAGAACTTTTAATTTTTAGCAGGAAAGGAAAATTGGATCATGAAAGATAAGCGGGTAATTAGACAGGTATTAACAATTTATCTTGTGTGTGTTGTTGCGAGGATATTCGAGTATTTTGTATTAAGAACTGACCAGACTATTTTAGGAGAAGCTTTTATACATAAGCTGTTTGGAATTATTGTCATTTGTCTTGTTGTAAGAAGAAGTGGAGTAACACTTTCAGATATTGGATTTGTAAAAATGACTATATTAGAAGTGCAGTAAAGGGATTGGCACTTGGGCTTTCCATGTTTGCTATAGGCTATTTTGTGGAAATATTAATACTTATGCAAAATAGAACATACGCAGGTATAAGATTCTATGTAAGTGCATATGCCGTAGATACTAACATTGCTAAGCAGACAAGTGTGCTTTTTATTCTAATTTGTATCATTGGCAATTTCATTAATGTACTAATGGAAGAGGGACTTTTTAGAGGTCTGTTTCCTCGAGTGCTAAATAGCAGGAGATTCTGGAACGTTACCAGTATATGCTCTTTACTTTTTGGAGTTTGGCATATTGTGGGACCTGTAAGGAACTATATTGACGGACAGAGCAGCTTTCAGGGGATGATAGCCAACGCTGTCATGCTTATAGTTTCATCAACTTTGGTTGGGCTTAAGCTTGCAATGATTACATACATGGAAGGCAATTTGTATATGGGTATGCCGATCATTTTGTGAATAATACTATTGTGAATCTGCTTCATATAGAGAGCTCTACTGGCGCAGATGAAATGATGTTTTTAAGGATTACTGTGGCACAGACCATTTCATTTCTTATAGTACTTTTTATTTTTTGGAAAGGAAAAATCATGGGAAGAAAGGGATTATTAATAAAACAATTTCTGAATAATGCATTTGTCACAACTGCTATTGTGCTGATAGTGCTGTCTGTTGTTGCATTATGGTATGATGGAACAATGATCTGCATATCAACCATCTTTGAGACTCTTTTACTAAGTGTTGTTTGTGAAGTGATCAAACACATGATGTATAAGATTGATATTGCAAATATTTATCTTGGTATACTGCTTCATTATCTTCTGGTATTAGCAGCTGTTCTGATATTTGGGTATGTATTTAACTGGGTTAATCAGCTTCCTGTCTATGTTTTGGCTGGAATGTGTGGTGGTGTTTTAATCCTGTGCTGCTATTTGGATATTAGTAGAGTTAAGGCTGATATTGATGAAATTAATGGATTGTGTGAAAATAGAGTGTAATCATGCTCGTCTGTTTTGACCGTATAACTATGGTACGTTATAGTCATTGACGTGATGATCAAATGAGGTCTTCCGTTAATTGGTCAATGGAGGCAGCTTATGAATGAAAAATTTTATGCATTGCTGGAATATCTGGAAATGATAAATCATTGGGAAATAGTTTATGGAAAGGAAACGGAAAATGATAGAAAATAGTTATAAGACCTCCTGTGGCTGTATCCATTATTTTGTAAATATAATAGATAAACAAAAAATCACATTAGTTTTTTGCCGGGACTTACAGCAGATCACAGACTTTTTGAGAAGCAGATAGAATATTTTGAGAAGAGACAGAATGTGTTTGTATGGGATGCACCATCACATGCATTATCCAGACCATTTACGAATAATTACAGTCTGTCTGACATGGCACAATGGCTTTATCTCCATTGATTCTGCACCGCTTCAAAAGTCATATATGACTGCAATGGAAATATGGCTTCTTGAAAGAGCAGAGCCATTATATAAGATATATCCATGGAAAGCGCTTCTTAGGGCTGGTTCAGGAGGATGCGCAGAGACGGAATATGGTCAGAATCTTATGCGAAAGATGATGATGTCCTATGATCCAGATCCGAAAGAATATGCACGGCTTGCCGGCTTCGGGTACAGAATGCTTGCTGAGGCAGTCAAAGCGGATCTGCCATATCGTATCAGTTGTCCGGCACTTCTTATCTGTGGAGAAAAGGATAAAGCGGGCTCAGCAAAAAGCTATAATAAGAAATGGCATCAGAGAGAAGGTTTACCGCTTAAATGGATAAAAAATGCTGGTCATAATTCCAATACGGATCAGCCGGATGAAGTCAACAGACTGATAGAAAAATTTATCGGCGAGGTTGATGGAAAAAGTTTAGCAAAAAGTAAAAAGACAATACTCTACGAAGCGTAGAATCCGCATATATTCACCATTTTCTACGTTCCGTGGGTGTAAAACATCTATTTTATATACTACTCTGTGGTCAGAAAGGAGGAAAAGTTAGAATAATATATATGGTTTGTGTGTGACAATCATCAAAGAAGACGAAGAGCCGATGCAATTGTAAACTGTTTCACAAGATCATCGGCTCTTAATTAACATATTGGCGGGATGTATCCGAGTTGAATCGCTTTTGTCACGGCTTCAACCGCTGATGTAACATCAAGTTTTTCAAATATATGCTGCAAATGATTTGATAAGGTACGTTCACTAATATAAAGTGTGCTTGCTATGTCTTTTCGCTTTTGTCCCTCTGCTATAAGCTGTATAATTTGTTTTTCACTATCGGTCAATCCTTCTATGAATGGAATTTCCCTGTCAAAATAAAGTATCCCCTGCATTATTTTAGAAAGAATAGATATGAGCTTTTCAGGTTCAATATTTTTATTAACAAATCCTTTTGCTCCTATTTTTCTTCCTTCACTTCGATATACGGGCAAATCATAACCAGACAGAATTACAACCCTTTGTTCTGGATAACAACTTAGTATTTGTTTTGCTAATTCCAGACCATCCTCAGGAGATATATTCTTCAAGTTTATATCCATAAGGATGATGTCTGGTTTCTTAGATACAATATAATTGTCTAATTGAGAAACATCATTGATACTATCAAAGGTTTCAATTTCTGAATAATCTGACAATGCAATCTCCAAACTTTTAGAAAATAAAGCATGGTCATCTACTAACAAAATGTTGATAAGAAACATCTCCTTTCATCGGCAATATCGTTTGTACGCAAATCCCATGTGGATGGTTATTAGATATAGTTACAGAGCCATCCATGTCATTCACTCGTTCCGTAATCATTGCAAGTCCTCGATGTTTTAACCTGTCAGCAGATGAGAGAACATCTGCATCAACAGTTCCATTGTCACTCACACTCAGTATTATAATCCCATTATCCTGCGTAAGGGTTATCCATGCTTTTTCCCCTGTCGAATGTTTGTAAATATTCGTGACAAGTTCCTTCAGCAGGCGGTACACAAAGATATTGTATGGCTCAACCAGAAATAAGGAGTCTGAACAATCAAAGGAGACACAGATATTACGATTCGGAAAAGATTGCGAAATACCATCAAGCAAGTTTTGGTAGTTTTCCTTTATAGTAAGTTTTGGAAGCAACGTAGGATGGTAATCCTGCATTTGCTCACGAATATAAGTATTCATATTATCGAGAGTTTCCGTGATAATTTTCTGTACTTCAGGGCGGTCTGCTTTTTTTCATCATATTTTTTACAGAAAGCAGGTCTTGAAGAATATCATCGTGGAGAAAGTCTGCAAATTCAAGATTTAATTGTTCTTCCCGTTGTAATTGTTGTAGTGCGACATGGTATTTGCTTTCCTTGATTATCTTATTATGTCCTTTCTTGAAATTGAAATCCAAAGCAATATTACAAACATATAAAAACGCAAACAGGGCATCCAGCATAATAAAAAGCAAAGAATATCCACCATCTAAGATTATTGCTATCAAGCTAAAAATAATTACTCCAGAAAATATAAGTAATGTTAATTGGCGATTACTGAATACGGCAGATAATGGAAGGCTGTTTTGTTCTTTCAGTATGATACCGTGGATGCTTACCCAAAACAATAGTATAGGAATATATACACCAAAATTTGAAAGATGTTCAGGAACTCTCATTGTTGAAAAATAATAAGTAAGGAATAAAACTATAACTGCTATAAGGGAGAAAATGATATGCCTCCATTCTGACTTAAAAACAAAAGCAACTCTTTTTCTATGATATATCACTGTAAAAATAAAACACAGCCAGCTTGCCATAAATTGTATGAAATAGAGAAGGAAAAATATTTTACTTGATACCAATACGCCAATAAGAGCAAAAATACAAGTTCCCGTCAGGCAGAGATTAATTAATTTCTGATATTTGTATCCGCTGTTTTGGAACAAAAACATTAGTATGAATTTAATGGAAAAACACCATATTACCGGACTTAAAGCGAAAAAAATAGTGTTTGTGATGGAGTTGCCCGAAGCAGCTAAGAGTATATACCAACTTTCTAATGCTAATAAACCACAAAATAGGGAAATGGTTTTATTTTCCCTAATGTTGCAGGAACTTACATAAGTAACATCTATTAGCAGCAAAGACGATAAAAATAAGGGAATGACACCTCTGGTGTTTAAATGAAAATCTGCATGAGCGGTCAGCCCCATATATGCAATGAGTAAAATAGAATTTATAAAAAGCAGTAGCTTTAAAATTGTTTGCTTCATGTTTTGCCTCCTTCCTATTTTCTCATTAAATTATACTATCTCTCTGTGAACAAATAAAGTGTACGAAATCGCCGAGCTATAAAACTCGATGATTTCATATAGCTTTTTATTTCTTTAGAACTGTTTTACAGCAAGTATGGACAGTCATACAGTAATATATCATATAAATTATAAATGTAAGCAGAATAGCGATAAACGTAGGAATATACAGAATAAGGCTTTCTTTCAGAATGTTCTGCATAAGGGCTGTCCTGTATACTAATGTTGCAAAGACACAGTCTACCAACCCGAATAAAAACGGAATACTAAAAAAGATATCGTCTGCTTCTTTATTATTTTTTTCACCGTTCTGTCTGTGTATCCGATTTTTCTTAAGATTTCATAATCAGCCTTCGAATCGCTTATGGCAGAAAGATTATTAAAATATAATATGCTTCCAGTTGCGATAAAAAACAAGATTACAAGAAATCCAAGCAGTAAGAAGGCTGAACTGCTTAGGGAAAATATCTCATGTATCCTATGCGAGTTTCCCTGTAAATAAGGACTATCATTTAAATTCAGATAAATCAAGAAACAGAGCTTCATTATCTTTGATTGACTGCCCATTTATACTTAGGACTTCCGTTTCGGGGCTAATTTCTTCTGCTATTGCATCATATAAGTCGTCACTTACAATCAAAGTACCAATGCTATTTGCAAATGAAATGGGATTATCTAAAGTAGTTGCGATGACTGTTACAGAAATTTCTTCATTACCTATAAGCAAAGGATAAACATTACCTGTTTCATCATTGTCTGAAGCTGGCTGGTATTTTACTAAAATACACTCACTATCGTGTAGCTCGCCAATTTGTTCCAAAGCCCCTTTTTTCCCTTGTGCTTCTAAGAGAGCCATATAGTTTGAATAAGAGATACATTCAAACCCTGCATTTCGCAGAATTTTTTCGTTATCTGAATCACCTTTAGAGCTTCCTGCACTATATTCCAAAGGAACTTGTTCGGAAGTAGATGTAACTTTATAAATATTCGTTTGCAGGAATGAAACATCATTTTTGGACGAATGCTCATTTACAATTTGTTTGATTGCATCTATTTCGCTTTCATTTTCAATTCTACATTCAATTTCTGACGGTGCCATACGTGACACAGCAGCTATTGGATAGTATAAAGATAAAGCCATAACGCTGGAGACGGTAAGCGTTGCTGCGGATAACAGTGTAAGCATGATTAAAGTCTTAGAGTTTGAACGCATACGGTATATGAAATTTGGGGAAGTAATTATTTTTGTTTCTGTATAAAACTTCCGTTTGTTGTTTTTGCTTATGTGTACTACAAAAGGAAGAAAGGATGAAATAAAAAGTATTGTTCCCACAACTACGAGTACAAGTGTCAGCATGGCAATGGGGGTATAACCAATCGAAAACCAAACAGATTTATCTCCTCTGAGGATATCCAATGCAAGAACATACCCCAAAATAATGCAGCAAAAGCCAACGATGGAAGGAACAGCATGAAATTTCATTTTTCGTTCAGCACTTTTTTCAAATCTAACTAATCCCATAAGCGATGTCTTGAAAAGAAACCTGCTGTTAGACAGCATCAATACAATCACGATAGCAAAAATAAAGCAAGCTGTTTTTGAAATGGCATTGACATTGAAAAAGGGTATTTTTGAATTATTGATAGATAAATCCAGTAACTTGGTTATGCCAAAAACAATGCCTTTATGAAAAAAACTACCGAGAAGTATTCCTACTATAAACGCTCCAAAACAAACCAGTAAATTCTCTGTTGTCAGCAATGACAACACTGTGGTTTTTCTATATCCTAATAATGCGTAAACACCAAGTTCTTTTGTTCGACGACGTAAAAAGAAACGGTTGGAATATGACATATAAAAAACAACAAACGCCATTAGGAATACAGAAATTACGTTACACATCATTTCAACCCGCCCGTTACCAGATATCTTTTCAAGCATAACTGTATTCATTGAGAATGAAGTAAATGCAAAAAAGACAGTAATTACAAATGATACAGAAAGCAGGTAAAGGGCGTAAAATGAAAAATTTTTTTTAAGATTTTTAAGTGCCATTGATAAATTATTCATAAATTTTGCCCTCTTATCTTTCCGTATCTAATTTGGCTACTTCCTGTGCAATGGTTTCATAGAATGTTCGTCTATCGGCATCCTGTTTAAGAAGTTCGCGTATAATGCTTCCGTCTTTGAAAATCAGAATACGGTTAGCAAAACTTGCAGCGTATGCATCATGTGTGACCATTAGTATCGTGGTATGCAATTCATCATTTGCTTCTTTCAAAGTTTTTAATAACTCGGTAGCAGAGTTTGAGTCCAATGCTCCTGTCGGTTCATCAGCAAATAAAATACTTGGCTGTTTTACAATGGCTCTTGCCGCCGATGCTCGTTGTCTCTGCCCGCCAGACAGCTCGTTTGGATATTTGTCTAACTGAGAGGCAATGCCAAAGCGTTCTGCTAAACTCCGCACCATTTTTTCGATTTTTTTATGCGGAAGCTTTTGTAAAGTGAGTGGAACAGAGATGTTTTCTCGGATGGTAAGGCTGTCAAGTAAAAAGTATTCCTGAAATATAAATCCAAGATTATCCCTGCGGAAATCCGCGGAACCTGTGTCGCTCAGTTGTTTTAAATTAACACCATTGATTACAATGCTGCCACTTGTAGGGGTATCAATAGTGGAAAGAACATTAAGCAATGTAGTCTTTCCAGAGCCAGAAGCACCCATAATAGCGATAAATTCACTTTCTGCTACATTGAAAGATACTTTATTTAGGCTTGGACGTTGCCCTTTAGCATAGATTTTTGTTACTTCATTTGCTTCTAATAATGTTGCCATATTTTAATCTCCTTTTCGTTTGATAGTTTCATGGTACTTTTTCTGCTTAAAAAGCGAATGAGTAAATCAGGCAATTTTTTTAATCGTATTGTCTGTTGGTGTGATAAAGGAGATAAAATCTATGATTTATGATGAATAGGTGTTTCACGATGTGGAACATATTTATTTGTAACTTATAAATAAGGTGTGCGATTTATAGTGGACAACTTTCAGCAGGCGAAAAAATCCCATCTGTTCGAGAAATGGCAAAGAAGCGAGAGGATACTGCAAAGGTACTTTGTTTTTCTTACTTCGATAATATGTTTGCATTAGGGTTTTCCAAAGATGAAGCAATAAGATTTATCCAAGACTATTCTGAGAGATTGAAGATACAGACTAATTTAGGGTAGTAGAATAGGCTCTCGGAATCATGAGCCTTCCGACTAAGATTCATTGGTCGGATGAACCTTGAAAAGTAAATATTATCCAGAACGGACATGAAAAGTAATAAATGATGAAAAGTGGCGCACTTTTATAGACCTTGCGTCAAACATGGCTTATAATGGGGGGCAAATGTCAAGAACTTTTTGAAAAAAAGGTGGAGAAAAAATAAAAATGGAATCTCAGAAGCCGCAGAAATACAGGCTTAGAGATTCCGAGAGACTATTAGAATGAAAAGGAGAAAAGGCATCATGAAAAAAAGATTATCTAAAAAAGCTTTGATTTCTGTATGTACACTGATTGCTGTTTTGCTTGTTTTGATTATTTGGACTATCTGGGGTAATACAGCTTTGATGGTGAGTACGGTGACTGTTTCAAGTAATCGCATCCCCACTGCATTTAATGGTTTTCTAATAGCTCAAGTATCCGACTTGCACAATGCGGTATTCGGAGAAAATAATGCAGAACTGTTACAAATACTGTCAGAATGTAAGCCAAACATCATAGTAGTAACGGGTGATTTAGTTGATGCTGAACATACGGACATTGATGTTGCCCTTGATTTTGCAAAAGAAGCTGTTCAAATTGCAGATACATATTATGTAACAGGCAATCACGAAGCCAGTTTGTCACAGTATGATGAGCTAAAAACAGGACTGGAATCAATGGGGGTAGTTGTGCTTGAAGATACATCAATGCAGTTAGAATATAATGGAGATAACATTACGCTTATCGGACTTTCCGACCCAAGCTTTACGCTTAAAGGGAATATGTTTGGAGAAGTTCCTGCTATGGTTGATACGAAATTACGGGGACTAATCGGAGATAAAGACGATTACACTATTTTGCTTTCACATCGCCCAGAATTGTTTGAAGCCTATGTAAATTGTGGTGTCGATTTAGTTTTAAGCGGTCACGCACATGGTGGTCAGTTTCGTTTACCGTTTATTGGCGGTTTGGTTGCTCCAAATCAAGGCTTGTTTCCAAAATATGATGCAGGCTTATACACGAAAGGTGACACAAATATGATTGTTTGCAGAGGACTTGGCAATAGTATTATCCCTATTCGATTTAATAACCGTCCAGAAATCGTGTTATTGGAGCTTATCGCAGAATGATAGTAAGTAAATGTATTTAATAGTGAAAGGTAGGTTGTAACTTGAAGCAGACAGAAGGTGCCATGAAAATTGGTTTAGCAATCACAAACCTTCCTACAAGAATGATGATGGGAATCCCGTCAGAAGGAATGCTGATTTCAGCAGTGTACGAGTATGACGGACACGAAGGACTGAATCTGCTTATGTTAGATGACGCAATTCCTGCTGGTGCGAAGCTGTATTAAGAGAATAAAATTTATCTAAATTTGATTGGTCAAGGTCATTTGACCAAGTTTTGACCAAAAAAACTTATAGTCAAATAAAGGTCAATACACATTAGTACAGATTGCTTAGTCTGAAAAATTAAAGATTGTATTACTTAGAGGACATTTTCTAAAGAAATTTAGAAGATGTCCTCTTTTTGCGTTATAGGAACAACTGAAATAGCGAAAGGAGATTAATATGGAGCACACAAAGGCATGCCCCGTTTGTGCGGAGAGAGAAGTCCTTGCCGGATATAATGATTTGGCGACAACAGACAGTCAGCTTCTTAGCGAATGGGATTATGGACAGAATAAACTGAAACCTACAGAGGTATCACGAACTTCGGCAAAGAGAGCGTGGTGGAAATGCAGGCACGGTCATTCGTGGAGTATGAAGATAAATGAAAGAGCGACATTGTCGGAAGCCCTTATGAGTTCGACCGCGGAAAAAAGACGGATCCATTGTTTATTGATGCATCTGGGTATACAGATGATTCGGTAATGACAATTGGATTTGGGTTAGATTTGGATAAGATAGATTTGGGTTATAATTTGTTATATATAAAGCATTTTAATTAATATGCCGATAAAATGTGTACAAGGATGGCATTGTTTTTCAAAGGATTGAATTTGAGATGCAGTGCCTTTTTATTTTATTATACAGCTCGGACCTTTCTGGAGAGCGGTGCGGTTGTGAATGACAGAGCAACTGCGGAAAGGAGTAAAAATGAGTATAGGAGCAGTAGGATACAGTACCGATTTTTATCGTGCTGGCTATCGTAAGAACAGTTCAAACGATTCAGCTTCAAAGTTTACAACAATGGGTTCTGCAACACAAGAGACTACATCGTCTAACAATGGAAAAACAATTGGTGTTACAACAGCAGGGAATACAGGATTGTTAGCAAAATATGCTGATTCTTCTACACCAGCTGAACCAATAATTAAAGTGGGTGATTATGAGGTTCGTGTTAATGATGTAGATCCAAATAATGCGACAGAGTTAGAAATGTTTGCTCTGATGTCTTATATGGAAGATGTGGGTATGATTGAAAAACATGGTATAGCTTCCTATTCAAAGATGAAGGCATATGCATCGCAGTCAGAATATGATGGAGTTTGCTCTGGCATTTATGATGAACGGGCTTTCTGGGATAAAAAACAGGACTGGTTTGCAATTATTGACAATGCAAAACAGACATTTTCAGGTATGACAGAGACATATTCGCAATCAGTGGAATGTGGAAAGCTTTTATCATATTTAGAAAAGTGGAACACAAAGGTAAGCAGCAGAGATTTATTTAGTGAAGCAGTTCAGAAATTTCGTGATGACAATCAGCTGTCAGCACAGGAACTCAAAGAAGAAAAAGACTGGCGTGAAATGACAGATGAAGAATGGGATAAAATGCTTGAAGGTGTAGATGAATATATCGACGCATTTAAGGAACGCCTAAGACAGCTGAAAGAAATACAAGATGAAGCCGCTCAGAAAGCAGCTTTAGAGGCTGATTCAGGTATGAGAGCAACTGCGGCTTCAGCGGCAGCACTTAGTGCAGCTGCAAATGGTTTCGGTGGTACATCTGAAGCTGATGCAGAAAGCCAGACAGAAGATGGTGTGAAACACGAAAAGAATTGGACAAAGAATCTAAAAAACCGATGATCAGACAGTACTTCGCACAGCAAAAGAGGCTCAGGAGATGGAGAATAAGGCTTTGAGTAGATTTGAGGAAGTACAGCTGACCGGCACTACAACAGTAGGTGTTTCACAAACAGATACAGGTACAGAGTGTGCTTCTGTAGAGGAGGATGAAAATAAAGAAAAGGTTTGGACGATTACTGCCTTTGGAGAAGATGGAATTGTCAGTACCAGATGTCAAAATGGTAAGATCATAGATAGTTGGGAAATAAAATATACAAATCCTAATGATGCAAAGAAAGTACAGGATTTTATCGGTAGATTTGAAAAAGATGCAAATTTGATTTTTAGCGGATCTAAAGATTTCTGGGAAGAATTTTTGAGCAGTGACATGGATGCAGATAGCATATTTGCAGCGCATGCAGAAGTATTTGATAAAGCAGCTCCAGATGCGCCACTAATTGTAAAGAATGCATGGATGAATGCAGCAAAAGAAACAGGATATCTTGAAGGCGGTAAGATGAATCATATTTCTCAACTTTTGGTGCGTCAGGTGATAAATCGAGAAAATGGAGTAGGGGATTATCAAAATGTATTTGGCAATCCTGTGACATCTGCACTGCAGGCAGTAAAGGAGATCTTGCAGGATTTGGAGAATCCCTTAACGCCAATAAGTGAGCGTGGAGAGAATGCCAGAGAATATATTGAACAGGAAAAAGCTTTTTATAAGAAGTTCATTGATAATTTAGAGGAAATTACAAATATTCTTGTTGGTGACGAAAACAATATGTATATTGATAAAGAGAAGGCGTTGAAATACGCATCGAAGCTGGATCCTGTGGATGATATAGCTTCTATAGTCAAGCAACCAATAAAACTTGCAGGACGTACACAAATTAATAGAGCAAATAATTCTATTGATATTGCGTTAGGTGCGAGTATAAAAGTTCCGGGTGGATTTACATTGACTGTTCGAGAAAAAGGTGTCGAAGTATCCGGAGTAACAAATTGGGATAATCAGAAAGAAAGTCAGGAAGCTTCTGACATGGCTGGGGCTTTGGCAACACTTCTTAGAAATGCAAGTGGTCAAATGAATCATGTGGGAACAGATTCATCAGGAATTGCTCGATGGAATGAAAATGTTGAAAAAGTGTTAAGTTATTTCGGCATTGATGCATCTAAAGATTTTACTGTTAATGGCATTAAATATACAAAAGAAGGTAGTAGGATTGTTAAATCAGTCGCATAGAATCATTAGGGCAAAGTGTAGCTATTTTTCTGCAATCAAATCAAAAGATGGGAAGGAATTGTTTGTTGATACATCATCTTTGTCCTACGATATGATTATGAATATGTTCAAGAATCTGTCCAAAAGTGATGACTATTTCGACAATTGATATTGGCAGGAGAATATACAGTAATATCACAGGCGGTAAGGCTATTATAGTTTTGCCGCTATTTTTTTACCGAAATCAGAAAGGAGCAGATAAAATTGAATATAGTAAACCGTCACTGGTGGCAATGGCTCATGCACGAACCATAGCCACCTTTTTTGTTGCCAAAAATCAATTAAGAATGGAGGTTTACCATGAGAAAATATAAATTGATTTCCGCACTGGCAGAGGAAACAGCAAAAGACGTCGTGCGGAATGAAGAAATGCACTGCTGGGTAAACAAAGGTGCAAAGGGCATTGAGCTGATTGATGAGTTACCGGACATTTTCGGACAGGGTGTGGAGATTGATAACAGCGAAGCGGTTCAGACTGCGAGAAGGGCAAAGGAGCTGCTTGACAAACTGGCAGAATACAAGCCGCTTGCAAAGGTGGAGGAGCTTGGAGAGCAGGCGTTAGGTAAGCTCTAGAGCATCACCGATGAGGAATTTGCAGAAATTTCTCTGGAAGCGGCAGAATGAATGTGAGTCGGTACTAGCAAAATTCGACTCTACATGTTATAATGTTTTTCAGTTAGATTAGAGCAGTAGGGATAGTCTTGCGGTTGTCCTTTCTGGAAACAGAAAGGAGGTCGGTATGAATACTTTAGAAGTGCTTACACTTTTACTGGTTGTATTTGCAGCCTTGACATACATAGACAATAAACATAACCGCAAATAAACGGAAAGGCTATCCTCTACGCCAATAGGGGATAGCCTGTAATCCGTTTGATTTTTAAACTGATTATTTGTTTCCGATTGTGCAACCGTTGGACACACCAAAATCCTTCGGTTTCTAAGCTGATTATAAACCAGCCTTGCGGATTTTGCAAGAGGTTTAGGAAAATAGGGGGTTTCGGCACCTCTATTTTTTTTACCCATTTACAGGTTTGGAGTATCTTTTTTTTCTCCTGTTGCTCCTGCGCAGGATCGGGCTGTGTCCGTACGAGATACTGATTGAGATTTTCCTGTTTCCGTTTCAGCTCACGCACTTCCTTTTTCGCAATCCTTATAGGTGGAAGTCAGCTCGCTTTTCTGCTTCATCAGTTCCTGATACTCTGCTTTTAGCTTATCGACATTCAAGCCCTTTAAGTTTATGCCCGCTTGTTCAAGCATGTGTCTTGCGCCACCATAAAGGATAATTTGGCTTTCGTATCTGCGGAAATATGCGTCCGGGTTCTTGGCTTTTTGTAGCCGATATGATAGGAGCGGTTGTCTTTGTACTGCTGTGCATATTTGATGATTTCCGCAAGGTCTTTGATGCGGTGTTCCAGTTCCACCACGCTCTGCTTTGCAGACTTTCCGGCTTCGGTTTTCACCGCAATTTTGTGTTCCAGTTCTGCAAGGGAGCCGACTTCATTATAGCTCTGTGCGGCGATTTTTAAATTCTCAATGGCAGCCCACCTTTGCAGTCCCGGACTGCTTCTAAATTTCTCGTCCGAGGTGTCAATGAGCCTGTGGGCAGAGTAGTCCCTTTTGGGGATTACTGCCTTTCGCTCCCGTTTCCTTTCGATGCGTTCCTTGATACGTTCTTTTGTGTATTCCTTACCCAAAGACCTTGTACTGCCACGCACAAAACGCTCTTTATCAAGAGGGCGGAATGAGATGTATTTGGCAGCTCCTTCTTCAAAAGTTTCCCCTTTGATTTCATATCCTTTGGCTCTCATTAAAAGCAGAAATTCCTCATAAGTGGAAGCCGACTTGATGCAAAAATTCATGTCCCGTCGAAGCTGTGTTTTCCAAGTCGAACCATTCTGGTCGGACTGCCATTCTTCGTATTTTCTGCCACGCTGGGCACCCGGAATGATGACGGAAAGATTGTGTTCCTTGCACAGTTCATCACTCAGTTTACGGATGTGGTAATAGGACTGTTTGCAGTCGTGATATTTGTTGTGTTCGATGTTGTCAGCGGCACAAAAAATGATGTGATTATGAACGTGTTCTTTGTCAATATGGGTGGTAACAACATACGAATATTTTCCCTCTAAAAGTTTATCTGCAAGCTCCTTTCCAATGTGGTGCGCTTCTTCAAAACCGACCTCTCCCGGAGCAAAAGCCTGTATCAGATGATAGGCTTTGTTGGGACTGTTTTCCCGGCAGTGGTCGAGGGTATATTTGAAGTCATAAGCTGCGGTTTCCGGAGAACAGGCATAAGAGGAAACGAACATTTTTTCATCGGTCTTTTCGGGGTTGCAGATGTAGTCTATCGCTTTATCAACGGTTGCTTTGATAGCATGGATTTTTGCGTATGCCATACCTGATTCATCAACTCCTTTACTTCGTCCATATCTTCCTGATAGATGTGGTCGGTGCTGTTTATCCGTTTTGCAATCTGGTTTAAGCTGGAGCTGATCCGTCCAAGCTCTGTGTTTGTAATTTCTCAGACAACTGTAATCCACGTCATAGACATATCCGTACAAAATGAGTTTGCGTAAGAAAGCAGATTTGCTTTTCATGCCGGACCGCTTAAATTTTTCATCAAGGATATACTGCTCGTCATCATCAAGATAAAATTGCACCGGATTGGTGCGGCTTCTGTTGCCATTTCTGATACTCCTTCCTGATTTTGGGTACAAAAAAACTGCTGTAAAATGTTCGATGTTTTACAACAGTTGGTTTCAAAGTTTATTCGATTTTTGGATAAAACTATCCAAGAAAAATTGTAGCAAAAATGCGGGAAAAGGTCAATGGATTTGTTGTGAAAAGCAGCATAAAAACGTAAGAGGGTTAGGGATACTTCCCTATGGAAATTTGTTTCGTTCAGCCAACAGGCTGAATGTGAAAAAATTTCGCCTGTGTCATGACACAGGCAGTGCTTGCTATGTGTGTTTTCGACACTCCAAAGGGTGTGTCGGTGTTCCGATTGCTTAGGCAATCTGATTGGAACACATATCTTGGGCTGATAGAATTACTTTAGCTATTTTTTGTCCGCTTGCGCTATTAAACTGTCCATTTGCGCTATCGGCTTCAGAAATTTTTATATAATTTCCGATATAATAATCGAAAAGAAAAAAGAGGTGGAACATGATAAGAATTGCAATATGTGATGATGAAAAGAACATACGAACCTATCTTTCATCACTTGTCAGGAAACAGAACATAGAATGTGAAATCACAGAGTATGCTTCCACTGATGAACACCTGTCAGATCAAAAGGAGCATGATTTGCTGTTTCTGGATATTGAAATGAAAAGCGTTGCGTCCGGTATGGATGGTATGAGCATGGCAAAACAGATCAGGGCAACGGAGCTTACAAAGTAGCCAATTATTATATTTGTTACAGGCTATGAAAAATATGTCTATGATGCTTTTGATGTAGGAGCATTTCAATACCTGTTAAAGCCTATTGATGAACAGAGATTTGCCCAAGTTTTCCGGCGGGCAGCCGAACAGATTATATCAGAAGCGGAGCAGCAGAAGAAAACGCTGGTTATCCAATATGCCAATACGAGCAAGGCTATACCGTTAGATCATATTTACTATCTGGAAAGCCAGAGCCACAAAGTTGTAATTCATATGAATGAGGAAGAACTGGAATATTATGCAAAGCTCGGAGATTTGGAAGAAGAATTGCAGGGACAGTTTTTCCGTATTCATAAGGGATATTTAGTCAATCTTGCCTGCATAGATGAGTACAACAAGACAGAAGTAACGCTTGTCAATGGAGATAAGCTGCTGATTTCAAAATATAAATATCCGGACTTTATAAAAGCATATCTCCGGTATATGCAGTAGGAGGACAGCGGATGAGTGAAACAGAGTTTGTGTTGTTCCAAAATATAATAGGCGGAATTGAAACTTTTTTATATGCAGTCTGTCTGACAGCTTTTTTCTATCCATTTATGACAGAAAAGAAAGAACGACAGGGAAGTAAATTAAAAAAGATACTAATAGTTTTTGGAAGTTATATAGCCATATCCCTTATTGGAAACTTTGTTCCTGCTTATGGGTGGTTAGGTTTGATGATTGTAATAATTTTATTGACGGCATCTTCTGGCTATTTAGGCATGAATAGAAATTTTACATTTTTTATGGGGATTATATTTTTCTGCATTAGAAATTTAAGTATGCTGATTGTGGAAAGTATAGATTTCTTTACAAGCAGATATTGGGTGCAGGAAAAAACATTAGTAGAGGATATTTTTCGTAATGCATCATTGAATTACATTTTTATTGCCGCATTTAGAATCTTCTTGTTTTTAATTATGCTTTTTGTTGTTGGACACCGATTAGGAAAACAAAAGATAGAACTGCAAATAAGGGAATTGTGCTATCTGATTTTGACACCGATAGTAGCAATTTTATTTGGAAATATTATTGTCCGGCTTTGGATAGTGGTGAAAGATGATTTGATTTTTCAACTTTATGAACAATATCCAATATTTCTGGGAATAGTGCCAGTAATTGCAATTTTATTCTATGCAGGAATTTTAATCACAATAGTGTCCTATCAGGAGATGGAAAAACTTCAGGAAGAAAAGAAAAAGCATTTTATTGAAGAACAACAGGTTCATTCAATACAGGAGCGAATGGAGGAAGTAGAGCAGTTTTATAACGGAATACGGCAGATGAAGCATGAAATGAGAAATCATTTGACGAATATCAAGGGACTTATGGAGAGTGGCAATTATGAGGATATGCAACAATATCTGTCAAAAATGGATGAGAGTATGAATGTGTTTGAGATAACTATTCAGACAGGCAATGCTGTTACGGATGTGATTGTAAATGATAAGCAGAAAGCAGCAAGCAAACAGGGAGTACAATTTCAATCAGAGTTCTCTTATCCGGTATCAGACAGATATGATGCGTATGATATTGGAATTATCGTCAACAATTTGTTGCAAAATGCACTTGAAGCCTGTGAAAAATGAATACGGGGGAAAGATATATTACGCTGTCTGGAAAACAAAAAGAAAATTTTTTCTGATAGAAGTAAGAAATTCTTTTGACGGGGAAATCAAGTTTGATAGCAATACAAATCTTCCAGTTTCCGATAAAGAAAAAGATATTTCCTTACATGGAATAGGATTATCCAATGTAAAGAGAGAAGTAGAGAAGTACATGGGAGATTTAGATATTAAGGTAAAGAAAAATGAGTTTAGTGTAACAATATTGTTACAAGAAAGGAGAACAGAAAATGAGTATTAGTGGTGTAAATGGTATTGGCGCAACTGCCTACACTTATATGAACAGCAGTATGAAAACAACAGGGGAAGGCAATTTTGCAAGTGAAGTACAAAAGGCAGAGGAAAGACAGAGCACAACATCAACTACCTCTGCATGGGCGGGGGATATGATTATTTCGCAGCCACCAAATTATAGTGGCTTTACATATGATAGTTCTATTTCCAATAAGACCAAAGAGGAAATGACAATGGACGAATATAAGCAATGGGTTATGAATGAAATGTCTCAGATGCCTGTGAGCGGATGGTATCGTTCCACATGTGTTGGAGGTTCACTGATTATTACAGATGAAGCATTTGAAAAGATGAAAAGTGATCCAGAATGGGAAAATACTGTCATGAATATGGTAAGAAAGATGTATTCCACAAATGGCATAATGGGATCGAAAATGATTGGTTTTCAAGTCATTGGTGCTTCGCCGGAAGAATGCTATGGTGAAGGTATACCCGTAAAAAAGTGACAGTAACTCGGATGACTTATCAGATGATGAAGAATCATGGTGGGAGAAACGCCATGAAGAATTTGAAGAAATTATAGCAGAACAAATAAAGGAGGCACAGGAAAAGGCGAGAGCACAAAAAGAACTAGCATGGGCAAATTATTTAAACAGTCAGTTGGTTAGTCAGCAGAGATTACAAGGCTTTCTTATTGAGAGTGTGCAAAGTGGACAGGATAGAACAAATATATCAGCTTTTCAGCCGATGGGTGTGTCAGCCTACGAGGACACAATAAGTACATTTAGTAAGAGCGTGATAGAAAGTCAAAAGCTTTAAACGAGGAGGTTTAAAAGTATGGATATACAGGCACTTGGAATGCTGAGTAATATAACAGCAATTGTGCAAAAACAAAATGTGAATACTATTGAAAATGATATAAATGTAGAAAAGGATTTTTGCGGAACTCTAAGGGAACAGCAGATAAACTGTGTAAAAGAAGATATATATAATAAATTTCATATTTAAGTGGAACAGAGAATTTGAAAGTAAAAGAAATATATCACTTGGAGGAAGTAAGTATAGTAGAGAATTGGTGTGAGTTTTTCAATGAATTAGAAAAACTGTGTGAGTATTAGTACATTTTTGTGTATAAAGGTTGCTTTTATGGTTTAAGTGAAGAGTGAAAGGTTGTTTAGATAGCACTTAAGAGAAGTCTTAGGTGCTTTTCTTATACATATATATAAATATACCAAGCAGAGAAAGGAGCAGAACAAATTGAATAAAGTATACTGTCACTGGTGGCAATGGCTCATGAACGAACCATAGCCACCTTTTTTGTTGCAGAAAATCAAATAAGAATGGAGGTTTACCATGAGAAAATATAAATTGATTTCCGCACTGGCAGAGGAAACAGCAAAAGAAGTCGTGCGGAATGAAGAAAGCTGGAGGCGGTACTTAAAGAGCAGGTAGCAATCTATCTGCTTTTTCCTGTTATGTGGTTATCGTAAGCCGAGAAGGTTAAGTGACGAACAAAGGGAACAGGCAAGGTTACGGATGGAGAAAATCAATTCAGATGATAATTGTCGGGAAGATTAGAGTCCAGTCGCAACATTCAGAAGTCCAGTCACAACATTTCCGAATTTAAAGAAAGAAATCTGCCGATAATATAAATGAACACTAGATGATGTTATCCATATTTGATAATGAGCCATGAAAATGAGGTGGAACAGTTGAACATAGCAATTTGCGATGATGAGGAAAATATACGCATTTACATACGCAAGCTGATACAGAAGCAGGAACCTTTTTGTAAGATAACAGAGTTTTCATCGGGCAAGGAATTATTGGAGTTTCAGGATGAGACAAATGCAGAAGAAATAGACATACTTTTTCTGGATATCTCTATGGGAGATGAGGATGGAATGACTGTGGCAAAGCAGCTCAGGAGCCAGATGGAAAGCAATTTTGAGCAGGTTTTTGCACAGACCATACGGGAGTATCAATATTTGATGGCAAAGAAAAAGGAAAAACCAAAAGAAGTATTAGTTCGGAATGGAAATAGAACAAGAAGTGTTTCAGCAGATGATATTTACTATATTGAAAGCAGTAATCGAAAAGTGACCTTGTATTTGCGGCATGAAAAAATTGAATATTATGACAAGATCAGCTCACTGGAAAGCGAGCTTAAGCCGGATTTTTTCCGTATACACAAAGGGTATCTGGTTAACATAAAATATGTGGAACGATATGACCGGACAGAGGTGAAAATGAGAAACGGGGACAGTCTGCTGATATCCAAGTATAAATATCAGGACTTTGTAAAGCGTTATTTGGAATACATTTTGGAGGAAAGATAATTGAGTCAGGTTACATATGAAATCATTCGCAAGCTTTTTGAAATCTATCCTATTATTCTGCAAATCGTTCTTTTTCTGGTATTGTGGAATGTATTTTTTCGGTGGGAGAAAGGGATATGGATTGTTGCAGGAATATTGGTAGTGATGAATATCTGCATGGGGCTATGGCTGGAAAAGCCGGGGGGTAATACGATATATAATGTCCGCTGTCATTGTGTTGGGATATTGTTTTTGCAAGTACCAAAAACATTTGGAAAAGGCGGTATTCATACTGCTGCTGTTTTACAATTTTCATGCGTTAAGTTATTTGATTGCAGACAGTATTTATCAATGTACAGTGGAGAGCATATTTAGAGGGTTGGATGTTCTGAGTGAGGAATATATATTTCGGGTTTATCTGGGTATGGCGATAGGTATGGGCATCCTGCTTTTATCGTACACGTTGGTATTACTGATTATGACAGGTGTCGTGATAAAAATCGTAAAGAAACCGTTTATGCTGAGATGGCAGGAAACGATATTCCTTTCAGTACTGAATATTGTAGGGAGTATGATTGTAGGAATAAGCGTAGACCTTTCCGTAGTGCAAATCGAGGGTGGAGTTTTTCTGTTGTATGATGACAAGCAGGAAATGTTGTGGAAATTACTGATAATTGCGGTTCTTATCTATGTGGGGAAATTTCGGCAATATACATCTACCAGAATTACAGGGAGCTTCAAAAAAGAACGGCAGAAACATTTTGTGGAAGAACAACAGGTCAAAGCCATGAAGCAGAGACTGGAAGAAGCAGAGAACTTCTACGGGAGCATTCGCAGAGTAAGGCATGAGATGAAAAACCATATGACGAATATAAAAGGGCTGGTGGCAAGTGAGAAATATGATGAAGTAGAGAGTTATATCGAAAAGCTGGATGAAACCATACAGACTATGGACTATAAATTCAATACAGGAAATGCGGTCACAGATGTGATTATCAATGATAAATACCAGAAAGCGGAAAATGCAGGTATTTCGTTTCAAGTAAAATTTAACTTGGGGAAACAGACACAATTTCTGCATTTGATATAGGTATCATTCTGAATAACCTTTTAGACAATGCCATAGAAGCCTGCGAGAAACTGGAGCAGGAACAGCGATATATCAATCTGACTTTAAAGAAAAAGAATCATTTCCTACTGATTGAAGTGGAAAACAGCTTTGATGGGAAAGTGATATGGGAAGATGGAGGTATCGTCCCGATGACAACGAAACAGAGCGATCTGCCGGATATTTTGATGGAGCATGGAATAGGGTTAAAAAATGTAAAGAATGTGGCAGACCATTATCTTGGAGATATGGATATCAAAATAAAAAACGATGTGTTTAAAGTCACAGTAATGCTGCAGCAGAAGGAAATAAAATAAAAAAATATGAAAAAGGAAGGAGAATGTAGTAATGGATGTAGGTTCAGTTTATGGCAGTTATTATGAAACAGCAAAGAGTTACATGGGTTTGAGGAAGGAGGAAAAACAAGCGGGATCTGCGGAAAAGGTCACACACAAAAGTCAGGTTTCCTCGGAAGATATGACCTTGGAGGAATACAAGGAGTATTTTAATGAAAAGATGAATTCATTATATACACATCCATCGCAGCGGAATAGAAATGATATTATAGATATTACGGATGCCGCTTATAAAAGAATGCAGACTGATCCGGAATATGAGAAGAAAATATTAGACGCTTTAGCGAAGAATAAGGCAGTTAATTTTGGAAACTATATTCCACAAATATCATATATGCATATAGATGACACATATGAGAAATGTTACGGCTATACGCAGGGCATGAAGGAGAATGACGGTTATTCGGGAGTTCCTCCGCAAAGGGAACTGATGCCGGACGGCAGAAAAGGCAAGGCAGAAGGAACTGCTGGAAGAATATCTGGAAAAGCGGGCGCAGGCTAAGAAACAGCAGCTGGAAATGTTAAATAAAAAAATTGCAAAGATGGAACTGGAAAGAAGTAGACAGACTCAGTCATGGAACAGTGAGAGGCAGATGGCAAAGGCTTCCAATGCTTATGATGCAAATATTATGATGGAAGCAGAGCTTGTGAAGAACATAACCAAAGGAGAAAACAATGGAAATTTCAAATAATCAATCTTATTATATCAATCCGAATACCAGACAATTCACATCAAATGTGAAAAATACAGCAATAAAGGACAGGGAGGTCTTCAATGGTTCGATGCAGAATCTGTTAAATCCCATAGAGGATTTGGTATAGGTGCTCAAAACGCCGATTAAGCTGGTAGATAGTTCTTCTCTAAACAGGCTGAGCAATTCCGTCAATATTGCATCCGACATGCGCATCGCTGTAAACGACGGTTACATATTGAAGGTAAAGCAACAGGGTGTGGAGGTTTCCGGCGGTAATGATCCTTATGATACAGAGGCATATATGAAAGCGCAGAAGATGGCGGGTTCGCTGTCTACGCTGTTGCGGAATGCTTGTGGGAATATGCACACAGTAGCATATTCTCAGGAGGAGTATGCCAGATGGACAGAAGGTGTATCCGATGTGATGGGGTATCTCGGCATAGATTATAGCTTTTACAGATGAACGAATAAATGACCTAATGTTGGAGTGGTCAACAGATGAAGATTTTTGGGTGCGCCGAATTGCTATTGACCACCAGCTTTGTAGGAAAGAGCGAACAAATACGGAATTGCTTGAAAAAATATTAGTGAATAACTTTGGCAGTTCAGAGTTCTTTATCAACAAAGCCATCGGTTGGAGTCTGAGAGATTATTCTAAGACAAATCAGGATTGGGTAAGAAATTTTGTTGAAACTCATAAAGACAAGATGGATAAATTGAGTATCAGAGAAGCAAGCAAATATTTATAAGTCAAATGGGAAACACAAAATTGGGTTTTATGAATGTCCCTAATGGTGATGCAATAGCATTTGATATGAAAGAGAGTGAAATAAATCCGTCTGTGGTATATCTTAGCCATGACGATGGTGAAGGACATGGATATATACTGGGTAAAGATTTTAATACTTATTTAGAACAATTGTTATTGGTAGGAGCATGTGGCAATGAGGATTGGCAGATGTTACCGTTTTGCTTGGATGCGCAATCAGGAATTGTATCAGATTGTGAAAATGCAAAGGAGTATCGAAAACTTATAGGGTTACAGATATAGTAAGAGGCACGCCCAAATTTCAGGTTTCGTTCCATTCTGTAAAGAAAAATGAATGAATGTCGATAAATATTATGAGCTAAGGATGGCGTCTGTTTTCAAGGGATTGAATGTGAAAATAGACGCTGTTTCTGTTTGGATTGGAGGTTATATTATGAGAATACAAGCGGCAAATACATTTTATACAGGTACTTACTCTGTTTTGAATACGAAGTCATCATTTCCGTACGCTGTGAAAGTAGAAGGCTACGGAAAGACAAGAAACCAAAGGAGTTTATTTCAGTTTGCACATGTGACAATAACAGAACATATGGTAAATGCAAAATATGGTACAAAGATTACAAACGGTCCGAGAGTGCAGATGCAGACCGCAGGTAGTAAGAAAAAAAGAAGATTGGACTGAGGTATCCAAAGAACAGTTGGCAGAAGTAAAACTACCGGCTTCATTTGAAAAATTGAAAGAACAAAATTCTTATTTTTATCATGGAGAAAACATATCGGATTATGAGCTAGTGCAAACTGCAGTAGCATTGGGGAAAATGGAATTACCAACAGATGAGAAAAAGTGTATCCCAGACAGAGTTGCAATGGATGCATTTGAAGTGCTTGTCAGAGACCAGGCGGCTCCAAAAAACTCATGGTCAAATACATTGTATTCGGAAGATGGAAAATATACCTTTACAAAGACTGAAAGCGGAAGATGGCAGATGCATTTGATTGATGATGCTGCCATAGGTGCATCTTTGGAAGATATAGCAAATTGGATGATGAGCGGCACACCCAATAGAAATATTGAGACACGCTACCTAAATTATCTTCATACTGTTGATCCGGATTTATATAATGTGGCGATGCGAATAGGTTCCGAGGTTCGTACTTATGGTTTTATGGAGGATTTACATCAGCAGGGAATATTAAGTGATAGTCAAAATCAGTATGATATGAGTCTGCTGGGTATGTTATTCGGTAAAGATGCGGATAGTATGCGTATGTTATTGCATGGGTGTAAGGAGTCTGGCAATTTTTGGAGTTATTGGATTTGTATAGCCCGGATGGAGCAAAATCGTTGGATAAGCTTCGGGAACAGCAATATAAGCACGGTGGAATTGTTTAATATAGCGAGTTTTATGACAGGATATGAAAAAGCAATTAATTCTCGAAGTAGAAGAGTGTGAAACACTAATGTAGCAACGGAGGTAAAGACAAACAGCAAGGACAAAGTGCAGGAATATTATGAGAAACTGTGTAAAAAGTTCCCGGAGATTACTTTTTAATACGGGTAGCAGTCTTATGAGTGGAAATGAAAATAAAGTGGTAATAAATCTTTCTAGCGAATGTCTAAAGAAAATGGCAAATGATCCGGAATTTGCCAAGAAAGTAGAGTTTAATTTAACTGGTGCAGTACCGGGACAGAATAGAATGCTTGCACAAGCCAAAGCTGATAATGCAGTGATACATGGTGTTACAACTGTAATAGATGCCGATGGGAATGCTTCTGTTACTTGCGGAGGTATGACAAGAACCAGTGGTTCAAAACAAAATTCAACTACATTGAATGCGGAAAAGAAAGAAAAAGAAAGATTATAGAAAAAGCGTGAGGAAAGAAAAATCTCAGAAGAAAAGGCAGCTAAGAGACGGGCAGAGAAAAAAGGCGCAGTTGGAGAAGCTGACAGAAGATGAAACGTTTACAATATCAGCTACTGGCACTGATGTAAAAAGTGTTACGCAGAACCTCTTAGCTGCGGTTTCTGGTACATCTGCGCCGACAGGGGCAAGTTTTGATATAAAGGCATAAGGAGAAATTGTTCATATTCCGCAAGGCGCATAAACCTTTGCTTTTGCGGACTGCCCGGACTTATTGCAAGGGGGCAGGGGCGGCAATATAAAAAATTGATGACAATGGAGAATTAGGAAATGGCTATTAATGGAGTCGGACATAATTATGATTATTTGGGAACGACTACAAATTATATACGGGGAAAAGCAACTGTTAGGGAAGCAATCTCAAAGATGGTGAAGCAGTCGGCAAATCTTTCTATTTCTGATGCAGGAAGAAATATGCTGCGGAAATGGCAAGCAAATTTGAACCCGATTCGGATTATACCAATGTCAGGGAACTGACAATACAAAATACAAATGAGGTTGCTTGGGAACACTATACCGCAATGCGGGATATTAGCAGCCTAACATTAGTTCATGGTATTTCCGTAGAAATAGCCCTCAAAATGAAGTAAAAACACAAGATAAGGCTCAAATGTTTGATACAAAATATCAGAAAACCGCAGTATCAATAATGGAGCAGGCTAAAGAGAAGTTTTTGGTAGCCTTTAAAAGTATAAATTACAAACAAGGAACAGCAACAAGCATACTATCGGATATTATGAAAAAGTGCTGATAAAGGAGGATTAAAAATGGCTATTAGTGGAGTAGGACAGAGTTATTATCAGAACAATGTTGCAACAACGAAAAGTACAAAGAGCGTAAACAGCACGGGAGAAACGGGCAATACAAAGGAATTATCAGAAGCGGAAGAAATGGCGATTTTCAAAAAGGAATTTTATGCTGAAATTGATAAGATACCCAGAAATAGAACTATAACCAATGTGGCTATCAACATATCAGAGGAAGCATTTAAGAATATGAAAGATGATCCGGAGTACAGGGAAAAGATATTATCAGCACTTAAACGTGACTTAACTTCGTCCTTTGCACCGTTGGAAGCTTCTATGGTGCTCACTGTAGGAGCTACTGCTAAAGATTATAGGGGCGATTCATGGTCTGGTGTTAATAATCAATCGGAATTTTATGCTCGTTCACAAAACAGTTTTTATAAAAAGACAAGCAACAAGAAAGATAGACAAAAAGAGCTTTTGGAAGAATATCTGGAAAAACGGGCGCAGGTTAAAAAACAGCAGCAGGAAATGTTGAATGAAAAGATTGCAAAGCAGGAACAGGAAAGAAGCCGATTATTACGGTCGTGGAACAATGAAAGGCTGTTGTCAAAAGCGTCTAATGCTTATGAAGCAAATGCTATGACGGAAGCGGTTACGGCTTTTTCGCTTGGATAGTGATTTTAAGTAAGGAGAAAGAGATATGTCAATTACATTTTTAAGTAATCCTATTCATCTGCCGGATTTTTTCAAGTTTGATAGGGAATATTTGGGAAAACAGGAAAGCCAAAATGAAGACCAGAAAGTGTTTCATAAGGATACTTTAGAGGTTTCTCAATTATCGAAAAACAGGGAAAATTTAATGGATAAAATTAAGCATACAGTTGTGCATTCGGTTACATCGTTCAGCGATATGAGAGCCGGAATATTAAAAGAAATTAGGGAAGAAAAAAGGGCAGTATGACTATACTGATGTTGTAAATGCCTGCGGATTGAGTTATGCAAGGCTTTATTCTGAAATTGAGGAACGTTATAAAAATGGAAATGAGCAGTATTATAAGTCAGCAGGTGGTACACCATGGACGAAAGAAGAAATTGAGTGGCTGGATATGCAATATGAGCAGGAAGTGGCATGGCAGAAATCCTGTGCCAGAATAGCAGCCCGGGGACAGGTCTTTCAGGGGAATATTCCTGAAGTGCCAACAAAAGAGATTGAAGAATTGGAGGACAGCTTTTATCAGGCGAAGGATGCCTACATCAAGTTATATCAAGAAAGCAAACAGACAGGTAAGTTTCTTGTTTTGCAAAATTATATGTTAGGTAGTAGCCGGATGTATGAGATGCTGAATAAATTAGGAAATTTACAGGAGAGGGTGGAATAATGCAGGTTAATTCGTCCAATGGTTCATTACAACAAAGGATTTTTTCAGGAACAGGAAGTATAGGCGGTGTCCATCTGCCCGATTTTAACGATAAGTATGTGTTTTCCAAAAAGAAAAGCGGTATTAGTGATGAAGAATACAGAAAACAGATTGTAGCGCAGGCTTATAAAGATTTTGAAAAGGGTACATTTCAAAATAAATCAGATGGCTTTAACAAATTGATGAAAAATTATACATCAGAAGTATCCCCGGATAGAAAGGGAATCATTACTTCTGGATTAAGCTGTTTCAAGAAATAGACATAATGTGTTAAAGCCGATAGATTTTGTCGCAACTCTGCTTGAGGGGAAAGTAAAGTATCAGAAACTGCCATCGGGCAATAGTGAGTACATAGAATTTTATGATAAGAATGGGGAGATGGTAGCAACTTATTCCAACAATGGATGGACAATGTATACCACGAATGCAGAGGCAGCGAGGCAAACAGAAATGTGCATGATTTATAATGAAGCATGGGGAAATGCAAAAGAGGACTTCCGATAGTAGGAGGGGAATCCGTAAATGAAGAAAATTTGAAAAGCAGTTTTGATGTCAAAGCATAGTGAAAAATAGAGTAATGGAAATTATTGTGAACAGTGTTTCTCCGCTTAGTCGATGGAGAGAATATACGCAAATTTATTGTAAATGGTGTAACAATGTGATTATGGAAATTTCGCACTGCGTTTCAAGCCGGTTGATATTCAATTCACAAAACCGAATTGGGATAATATTATGACGAAACGTGATAAGCCTGCAATGTCGGAGGAAGAATTCGAGAAAGCTATAAAGGAACTTGCACAGAAGGAATTTGCCACCGGGAAGCGGGATGATGCGGCATATCGAAAATTATGTATGCAGCATGGTGAGACAGTTTCCCCGGACAGAAAAACCATCTATGAATCAAGCATGAGAAAGACAGGAGGAAAGATGAATGCGGCTTGTATGTTTTGGGACAACAATGGAAATAAAACGCTGTCTTACAATCCTGAATCAAGGAACTGGAAAGCCATAAGCACAGAGGAAGAATTTGCAAGGGCACGTGTATTTACATCTATCTATAATGATGAACTGGCACGACTGAAAAAGGAGTATGGAGAAAACGCAAAGGGAACAAGGGCTACTCTGAACGCTAGAGGAGCTATCATTGAAATAAACAATATAGAATTATATCAAGGAGGTAATTGCATGGGTGTTGATTCTATATTAGGAGGTAATTTTTCTGTTCAAACAAAAGATTTTACAAAAAGAACTACATCAGGTGCAACAGATGTTAATCAAACACAGGGGTTATCAGAGTCAGAAAAATTGGAAAATTTTAAAAAAGAGATTTGGAAAGAAATAGATTCTATGTCGTGGGGATCGAATATTTCGGTACAAATAACGAATAGTGCATTTGAAAAAATGATGGTGGACAAAGAGTTTAAAAACAAAATGATGAACATCATCAGAGAGGATGCCCATGGCTCAAATATGATGTGTGGTGGAACTTTAATAAACATTGATGAAAATGGATATAAAGGTTATTCCTATATGCAGGATCATACAAAAGAGGCAGGAAGAGCGTTTGATGCACATTCCAAAGATAAAGACAGTTTTTATTCGAAAAAGTGTAAAAAAGATGAATTAAATGAACTTTGGGAGAGAGATTAAAAAAACGCCAATATCAAGAAAAGGCTGACGATGAGTATATGGAAAGCTTGCGTCTGAAAGATATATTTCAACACAAAGAAGATATTGCAAAATTATACGAAGAAAAAACAGTCAAAAAGTAATTGGCAGATATGTAATTACCATGTTTAGGTAAATTAACTCGTTGTGCTACTTGTTTTATTTAAACTGCATAGTTGGTGAAATATACTAAAAAAGCCCGAAAAATCCCTTCCTATTTTTAAAAGTTAAAAATTTCAGAAAATTAGCTGCTTGATTTTTCCAATGTCACAGGATGCCCGGAATATACTGTTAAATGCCATGCATAGCATATTTTGTTGAAGTTTTTCTATATCAACAATCAACTAGCACAACGGGTTAAATTATATAAATATATTTGGAGGAGGTTACTATGAGTAATACAATTAATGTGAACTATATGACACGGGCTTACAATCAGTACCAGCAGAAAAATGCGGCTAAAGATCAGGAGAAGGAAGATACAAGGTTTGCGGATAGTGTAAGAGAAAAGAGCGAAGCTAGTGGAAGTATAGTGGGCAATTCAAAAATAGGTTCTGTGTCTGCTAAAGATATGACGATGGTGGAATACAAGCAGTACATTTACAATAAAATATCTCAAATTC
>VOFH01003115.1_pt1 | contig 47771 bp, 52 predicted proteins | sample 5384091 | NCBI WGS metagenome assembly VOFH01 (sample SAMN12384727, study PRJNA508395) | human gut metagenome | isolation source: healthy gut G | host: Homo sapiens
GCTCCCTGGGCCGCGACGTACCTCCCTTTCCGAATACGCCAACTTCCTGTCCAGCAACGTCAACTTCATGCTGGACGCCGTTCTGGGCCTCATCAACATTGAGCAAAACGAAATCGTAAAAATCTTCACCGTGGCGGCCGTGGTCTTCATGCCCCCCACGCTGATCGCCAGCATTTACGGGATGAACTTCTCCAACATGCCCGGCCTGGAATACGAATACGGCTACTACATCTCCCTGGCGGTCATGCTCGTTTCCATCATTCTCCCCTGATCTACTTCAGAAGCAGACGCCTGCTTTGAACTTCCCCCTTTCCGCATCAATCATCTCTACCGTTGCATTACTGATATGGACTCCAAAATCACCCGCCTGATTGAACAGGCATCCGTCATCGTCGGCGCGCTTCCCTACCTCCAGGCCTACCGGGACAAAACCTTCCTTCAAATCCGTCGGAGGCAGCGCCATGGACGACCCCCGCCTGGTCAAAAAGCTCATGAGGGACATCGTGCTGCTGGAGGCGCTGGGCTTCAACCCCGTCATTGTTCACGGAGGCGGAAAGGCCATTTCCAAGGCCATGATGGAAGCCGGTCTGGAAGCCCACTTCATCAACGGCCTGCGCGTGACGACCCGGAAGCCATATCCATTGTGGAACGCACCCTTTCCGGCACCATCAACCCCGGCCTGGTCCAAATGTTCCGCGACTTCGGCGGAAAAGGGGTGGGCATTCCCGGAACGGAAATCTTCGTCGGAGAGCGCATTCAGGAAAAGGATGAACAGGGCAACCCCGTGGACATCGGGGAAGTGGGCAACGTCATCGGCTGCCTCACGGAACGCGTCACGGAAGCTCTGGAACTGCAAATCACCCCCATCGTCTCCCCGCTAGCCAAGGAACTGGGCACCCACAAGCCGCTCAACGTGAACGCGGACCTGGCCGCCGCCGCTCTTGCCAGGGAACTCAAGCCGGTCAAGCTCATCTACATTTCAGACGTCCCCGGCATCATGAAGGACCCTCCGATCCTTCCACCCTCATCAAATCCGTCACACGGACCGAAGCTCTTGAACTCATCGAAAACGGTACCGTTTCCGGAGGCATGATCCCGAAAATCCATTCCGCCATCGACGCCCTCAACGCGGGCGTGCGGAAAGTCCACTTCATTGACGGGCGCCTGCCCCACCCTGCTGCTGGAAATCTTCACTCCGGACGGCATCGGCACGGAAGTCATCCGGGAACAGCGTTAAAAACACCATTCCATGAACAAGCTTCTCTGCACTGCAGCAGTGCTCCTTCTGGCTTCCTGCGCTTCTCGCCAGGCTGAAATCACGGGGTGCTGGGTTCAGCCCGTTCCTGGCCAGCCCGGCGCCATGCAGGGCATCCGCCTCCTGCCCGGCGGCGGGGCGGAATCCGTCAACATGAATACGCTGGTTTACACGGAATGGAGCCGGAACGGCAACGTCCTCACTCTCCGGGGGAAAAGCATCGGCAATAAAAACAGCTCAGTTTTCACCACCCAGGCCGTCATCACCAGCCTGACGGATGGAAAACTGGAACTGGAGGCAGGCGGCCAAAAAGACGCCTACATCCGCGTCAAGCCCTAGGTCCTATACGAAAACGGCCCTTACGGGCGTTGCGGAACAGCTACTCGTCCTCCAGCAGGGACTTGTTGGCGGCCTTCGCCAGTTCGCAATTCGGGCACTTGTTGATCAGCCGGTCCACCAGGGCCTCAATCCGGGCGTCCTTCGCCATCAGCTGCTCGTCTTTCTTCTTGAGCAGGTTCAGCGTATAATTCACCGCAATCGTCAAAATTCCCAGGCCGCCAATGGCTCCGGCGGAGGAAACGGCGGTGTCCGCGGAAACGTTGCTGAGGATGGTTGTACAGCCGCCTATTGAAAACAGGCACTTTGCTAAGGAAAAATTCATCATGAGCCCCGTCTAACAAACAAAAGACTGCGGCGCATCAAGTCCAACCCGTTTACTTCCAGCAGGCTTCCTCCTGAAAACATTTCCGGATTAAAGAAAAACTTCCGGACCAGGCACCATGCGGCATGCGGAAAGGCCCTCATCCTTCCGTACGGAATCATCAACTGCGACAGCAATTCCCGGCCCCCGCACACATGCGCAAAAATAATCCTTTCCCATGTTGCCGCACTTCCTTCTTCGGCTTTCCGGCATTTGTGCTAAAGTAACGCCAATCTGCCCAATCCGGGGCATTTCACCACCATTCCACCCATAGAAAGACACAGAAACCATGCATATGGCGGACGGCTTCGTTTCACCGGCGGTAGGCTGCACCATGTGGGCGGCCACGGCGGCCATCACCGTACTCTGCGCACGCAGGATCAAGCAGGAAAAGGAAGCTCGGCTCGTCCCGCTCATGGGCGTGCTGGGAGCCTTCATCTTTGCCTGCCAGATGCTGAACTTCACCATTCCGGGCACCGGGTCCAGCGGACACCTGGGCGGCGGCCTCATTCTGGCCATCCTGCTCGGCCCCTATGCAGGCTTCCTGGTTATGGCGGCCATCCTGGCCGTCCAGGCCCTCTTCTTCGCGGACGGCGGCCTGCTGGCGCTGGGCTGCAACATCTTCAACCTGGGCTTCTTCTCCTGCCTGGTGGCCTACCCCTTCATTTACAAGCCGCTGGCGGGCGGCAGCCCCGGCACGGGCCGCATCACGCTGGCAAGCATCACGGCCGCCGTCATCGGGCTTCAGCTGGGGGCCTTCTCCGTCGTTCTGGAAACTACGGCCTCCGGCATCTCCGCCCTGCCCTTCGCCCAGTTCGTGCAACTGATGCTGCCCATCCACCTGGCCATCGGCGTTGTGGAAGGGCTTGCCACGGCAGCCGTGGTCATCTTCATCAGCAAGGCGCAGCCCTCCCTGCTGCGTCCTGCCGGACTTGAACACGGAACTCCCAAAAAGGCGTCCTTCACCGTCCTGGGCATCTTTGCGGTGGCCGCCCTTCTCTGCGGCGCGGCCCTCTCCTGGTTCGCCTCCGCCTACCCGGACGGCCTGGAATGGTCCGTGGCCGGAGTCACGGGCTCCGAGGAAACGAGCCTGGCGGAACCCTCCGCCATCCACCGCAATCTGGAATCCGTACAAACGGCCACAGCCATCATGCCGGACTACGCCCTGCCCGCCGCGGAAGAAACGGTCCCGGACACGGAACCCGCCTCCCTCGTCAATCCTGAAACGAGCCTGGCCGGCATCCTGGGCAGCGCCATCATCGCGGCTCTGATCTTCCTGGCCGGATTCCTCTTCGGCAGAAAACCGCACGAAGACCGCCCCCGCTGATTCCTCCATGCCCCTCTTCACGGACGCCGCGCGGCAATTCCGCCAAATGGACCGGTTTTCCTGCGGAAACACCGGATTCCACCGTCTGGACGCCCGCATCAAGATAGGAGCCTTCATCGTCTTCCAAATCTGCGTCCTCTCCTGGCCGCCGCAGGAAATCACGGGGCTGCTCCCCTTCTTCCTGTTCCCCGTGTGCGTCATCCGCATGGCGGGGCTCCCCCTCGGCTACCTGCTGAAACGGACCCTGTGGCTCCTGCCCGTCGCCGTCATGATCGGGATATTCAATCCCCTGGTGGACAGGACGCCCGCGGGGGAATGGTTCGGCATTCCCGTCACGCGGGGCATGATCTCCTTCATCTCCATCATCCTGCGGTGCATGCTGACCATTCTGGCGGCCTTCCCCTGCTGGCCTCCACCGGCTTCGCCCCGCTGTGCCGCGGCCTCCGGCAGCTCGGCGTGCCGCGCATCCTGATCACCGTGCTGGCCTTCCTGTACAGGTATGCCTTCATTCTGGTGGACGAATTTCAGAACACGCTCCTGGCCTTCCGTTCCCGGCGCGGCTCCTCCGGTGCCGTCCCGCTGTCCATATGGGGGGCCATGACGGGACAGCTCCTGCTGCGCGCGTTCGGCCGGGCGGAACGCATTTACCAGGCCGTGCAGTGCAGGGGCGGGGAAGATCCCGAATTCTCTTCCGTTCCCGGCGTCATCACGGCGCGGGGAGTCATGGGCGGTCTCTTTTTCTGCCTCTTCGCCATCCTTTTCCGCTGCGTCAACGTCACCATGCTGGCGGGCCAGTTCACCCGCAATCTCATCTCATGAGCCACCATCTTGTAGAAACCATCGACCTGTGCTTCAGCTATCCGGACTCTCCCCCGGCCCTGAACGGCGTCACCATGCGCATCACGCACGGAGAATCCGTCGCCCTTGTCGGAGGAAACGGAGCGGGAAAATCCACCTTGCTGCTCCATCTCAACGGCCTGCTGACACCCTCTTCCGGACAGGTGCGTGTGGGGGACATCCCCGTGACGCCTAAAACGGCCGCCCGCGTCCGGGAAAGCGTGGGCATGGTGTTCCAGCAGGCGGACGACCAGCTCTTCATGCCCACGGTCCGGGAAGACGTGGCGTTCGGCCCTCTGAACATGGGGCTCCCACAGGAAGAAATAGACCGCCGCGTGGCCCAGGCCCTGCGGGATGTAAATGCCGCCGCCCTGGCGGACAAAATGACGCATCACCTTTCCGGGGGGGAAAAGCGCGCCGTCTCCATCGCCACCGTCCTTTCCATGAGCCCGGACATCCTCGTCCTGGACGAGCCCAGCGCCAATCTGGACCCGGCCTCCCGCCGCACGCTCATCAACCTGCTGCGCCGGTTCTCCCACACCAAAATCATCGCCACCCACGATCTGGACATGGTCATGGACCTGTGCACCCGCTGCATCGTCATGAAAGACGGCTCCATCCTGGCGGACGCTCCTGTGCCGGACATCTTTGCGGACTGTGCCCTTCTGGAGGAAGCCCGCCTGGAACAACCCCTCAGCTACTGTCTGAGGCACTGCGGCAGGTAAAAGGAAAATATCCCCACACACTGCGTTCCGGCCTGCCGCCATTCCGGTCCCGTCCCGGAAATTTACCCTGCAAATTCGGAATCCGCTTTAATTATAAACAATTATAATTATTTGACTATAAATATAATATACACATTTCACGCAAAAGCCGCTTATCAACCGGAAGCGCATCTCTAATCCTAATAGCTTCGGATTCAAAATTGAACATTGACCCCGGATTCCGAATCCGTACGATGTGGGCCGACATGCCTTCAGCCCTGGATATTCCAAAAACCGGACACCTGCAATCCAATGGTTTGCACCGCCTGACCTGCACCTTTCAAACGGATGATGATCGTCGCGAAGTCTGGGCGGAACTGGAAGAACAGGCCTGCCGGGCCTGGGAGGACTCGCCCGCCAGGGGAGATGCGTGGACGCGCCTGCTCATCTTTGAGATGATGCGCATCGGCGGCGAATTCAGAATCAACGCTCCGGTGAGCCTCACCCTGCTCCGGAATCTGGAAAACTTCACGGAGGCATTCATCAAATGGTACCCGGACAAGCTCCATCCCGTCACGCTGACTCCCGAACAGATCATTGACGATACCCAGGACCCGGTGGACGACTCCGCTCTCGTCTGCTTCTCGGGAGGGCTGGATGTGGCCTTCTCCGCCTACAGGCACACCTCCGGCCAGGCGGGAAGAAATACGCTGAACATCAAGGCAGGCTTCCTGGGAGCGGGCCTGGACGTTCCGCTCACCAAAGAACAGGTCCTGCTGGGGGTGGAGGAAAACGCACGCCTCATGCTGAAGGACCTCGGCATCGACAAGCTGTACGTTATCCGCTGCAATTACCAGCACATCTTTCTCGAGCACTCCGCACTGTGGGGAGAACTGAGCCATCTTGCCGTTCTCGCCGGGCTGGCTTCCTTTCTGGCCCCTTCCGGCTACCGCAACCTCATCGCGGGAAGCTCGGCTCCCTACGACACCCTGACTATTCCCTGGGGCAGCCAGCCCATCACGGACCACCTTCTTTCCCAGCGGCAATTCCGGGTTTACCCGGACGGCCACGGCTTTTCCCGCACGGAAAAGGCGGAAAAACTTAAAGGCTGGCCCTTCGGCGTGTCCCGCCTCCGGGTATGCTGGGAAAATCCCCAGCCGGGCGGCAAAAACTGCGGCCATTGTGAAAAATGCAAACGCACCATCTTAAACTTCAGGGCCTGCGGAGCGGAACACCTGCTGGAAGGCTGCATGCCGTCCGTGGAACTATCCTCCAGGGATATCCGCTCCATTGACCTAGCTACGCCGTCCCTGCGCCACGCCTACCAAACCCTTCTCCAATTCTGCCGGCAGCGCCATCTGTCGGAGCCCTGGGTAAAGGACGTGGAATTCCTGCTTACCTATAGAAAACCGGCTCTCTGGCACCTGTGCCGGAAGAGAAGGATAACACGGAAACTCTACCGCATCTTCTTCGGACGGCAGAACTGGAAGCTGAACTGAGCGCACCCGGCCTCACACGAACTCCAGCCGCGCGTCCGGCAGGGACTTGATGAACCTCGCCCCGTACCTCTTGGTGGCCACGCGGGGATCCAGAATCACCACCATCCCGGAATCGTTCTTCGTGCGTATCAGCCGCCCCACGCCCTGCCTCAGCTTCAGAATGGCCACGGGCACGGAATACTCGTAAAACGGATTCCCGCCGCGCGCCTTGATGCTCTCAAAGCGGGACTCCACCAGCGGATGGTCGGGCACTTCAAACGGCAGGCGCGTCACGATCACGTTGGAAAGCGCCTCTCCCGGCACGTCCACCCCCGTCCAGAAGCTGTCCGTGCCGAACAGCACGCTGTTCACGTCCTTCCTGAACGCCTCCAGCATGGCGTGCCGCTGCATCTCCTGCCCCTGAACGTACAGATTCCATCCCTGCTCCTCGCAAAACGGGCGCACCTTCTCCGCCGCCTGCACCATCAGGCGGTAGCTCGTGAAAAGCACGAAAGCCCTGCCCTTGGACTCCGCCAGAAACCTCTTGATCCATTCGGGCAGCACTTCCGCGTACTCCGGCTGGTCCGGCTCCGGCATGGAGCGGGCCACGATCAGGCGCATCTGCTCCCGGTAATTGAACGGACTGCCTATCTGAAGCTTCCGGACATTTTCCGCGCCTACGCGCCCGGCAAAATAGCTCATGTCCGCATCCCCCGTCCCCAGCGTGGCGGAGGTCAGAATGGCGGCGCGGCCGGCGGAAAACAGGCGCTCCCTCAGGATTTCCCCCACTTCCACGGGGGCGGAGCACACGCTCAGGTTCCTGCCCTCCGGTCCGGACTTCTCCGCCCAGTACACGTGCTCCTCCTCCGTCATGTCCATCAGCACTTTCAGGGAGGCCTGCGTCTCCTCCATGCGGGCGGCCATGTCCGCCAGTTCATCCTTCACGGAGACATTCTCCTCCTGTTTCAGGGCTTCCCGCTTCAACTCCCCGACCAATTCGGCCAGAGGCAGGGAAAGCATGTCCTGCGACCATTCCGGCTGTAAAATGCGGACAATCTTGCCGTGCCCCGCAAAGCCCAGGTCATCACGGGCATTCTGGAAAAACAGGCCGGAAGCGTCCAGCACCTCCTCCACCCTCTGGAACAGGGCGGGATTGTTCAGCGGCTTCAGCAGGCCTTTCTTCGTGCGCGGATTGAACATCCTCAGCAGCTCGTAATTCAAATGGGATTCCGACAACTGCACACCAAGCTGCCGAGCGGCAATGTTCTCAATCATGTGGGCCTCGTCCAGAATCACGAAATCCCCGGGAAAAACGAATCCCGCCTCCTCGGACTCCTCCGCCTGCGCCATCAGACCGAAAAACAGCGTATGGTTCAGAACCACCACCTTGGCGTCCAGCACCCTCTTGCGGGCCACCTGGTACGGACAGGAGGGACCGCAGTTGCGCATGCTGCACGCGTGCGGCTCGCTGCACACCATGGCCCACACCTTGGGGGAGGGCCTGAACGTCATGTCGCTCAGGGTGCCGTCCTGCGTCCGAAGGGCCCAGTCCTGGATGCGCTTCAACTCCGCGGCCTCCGTCTGCGTAAACAGGGAATCCATCTGCCCCAGGGCTCGTCTCAGCCGGGAGTGGCACAGGTAATTCTGCCTGCCTTTCAGCAGGGCGGCGGAAAAATCAATCCCCAGGGCGGCGCGCAGGAGCGGAATATCCTTGTTGAACAACTGCTCCTGCAAATTGATCGTGTGCGTGGAAACGACGGCTTTCCGCTCAAAATCCAGCGCAAACTTCACGGCGGGCAGCAAATAGCCCAGGGACTTGCCCACGCCCGTTCCGGCCTCCACCAGCAGGGGGGCGTCCACCTGGAGCGCCCGTGCAACGGCAAGGGCCATGTTCTGCTGTTCCGCCCGGTATTCAAAATCCCTGGCGCGGGAAAACAGGCCGTCCTCCGCGAATGCCCGCCGGACATACGCTTCAAAGGCGCTAACGCCGCAATCCTCACCTGCACCGGCGCCGTTCATACGGGAACGCCTCCCTTACTGGCCGACAGGAAGCTGGCGGGAAGAAACCGGGGGCAGAACCACCTGGGCGGGCAGATCGTAGAACAGGGAACGCAGGCCGTTCACGTTCATCTTGGAAGCGTCGATAAACGTCCACGGTCCATTTTCCTTCACGTCCTTCACCAGGATGAGAACGCCGTTGTTCTCCGTCTTGACGGGGACGCCGTCCGGACGCTTCATGGAAATCACCATGCGCGTGGGAAGCACCACGAGGGCCTCCGTTCCGTTCCTCACCAGGTGTTCCGCCGTCGGATTGCCGATTTCATAAGTCTCCACCACCATGCCGCGTTCCTTCATGACGGCGGCGGCGGCCTGCATCTTTTCCCGCATGGCCTTCATGAAGGCTGCCTCCCCTCCCGGGAAGGAAGACACAAGCTGCTTCTTGATGGGCGGATACATCTTCTCAATCATCCACATCATGTCGCCGGTCTTGACGGCACCGGAAAGCTCGCGGGCGGCCTGAACGGCGCTGTCCCCGTACTCGCCCGCCTGGAGCTGAAGGACGCACGCACCTGCAAGAAACAGGCCTGCAAACAAATTCTTGAACATGCGTGAAGTGTAACGGCACGCATCCCCCGCCGTCAAGGCAACGCCGCTTACAGCGGCATGTTTTTACAAAAGCCTCGCTGCGCGACACGGCCGGACCACATCCACAGGGTGGGGTCCAGTTCCCGGGCGGCGTCTTCCATCAGGGTGCGGGCGGCGTCCCCGCCCTCCATTACGGCAAACATGGTGGAACCGGAACCGGACATCATCGCTCCGCGGACGCCCGGCCTTTCCAGCAGCCAGCGCTTCATCTCCGCCAGGAACAGGTGCTTCTCAAACACGGGCCGCTCCAGGTCGTTGACCAGAACATGGCCGTCCACCTCCTGTTCCCCGTAGGGAATGCCCGGAAGCTCGCGGGAACCTGCCCAGCGGCGGTAGGCATCCGGCGTGGAAACACCGAACGACGGCTTAAGCAGAACAAGCAGGGGCGCCCATTCCCGCCAATCCGGCAGAGGCGCCACCTTCTCTCCCCGGCCCGTACAGCGGCAGGCGGTGCCGTAAATGAAAAAGCCGACGTCGGAACCGATCTCTCCGGCCAGCTCCGCCAGCCGTTCCGGCGGCAGTCCTCCGCCTTCCAGGCTGTTCAGGGCTTCAAGCACGCAGGCGGCATCGCTGCTGCCGCCGCCCAGCCCGGCCCCGTGGGGAACATTCTTCACCAGATGGACATGCCAGGGCATGGGCCGCCCCAGTTCCCGTTCCATCAGACGGCCGGCCTTCATGACCAGATTGCTCTCATCAACCGGCACGCCGGGAGCGTTGCAGCTCATTCCCAGACAGGGAGCCGGGGAAAACTCCAATTCGTCGCACAACTCCAGCGGAACCATCACGGTATCCACCTCATGAAAACCGTCCTCCCTTTTTCCCAGAACGCGGAGGGAAGCGTTCACCTTGCACGGGGCCTTGTAACTGATCATGCCTCACGGATTCCAGCAGGGAATTTCAGCCGGGTCAAGCACCTTTCACGCAGAATTTTACAGTGCTTCCCGCCCCTCCCCCTGCCGCATGCATGCCAAAAAACGGAAGACTACACGGTTTTTCATTCTCGATGCCGTTCCCCCTCCGGCGGGACCATTCCCCTTCCTGTTCATGAAAACCCTCCTTTTCTCCTTTTAGCCGCCTCCCCCCCTGCCATGAAAATGTCTTCCGACTGCGGAACAATGATGAACCCGCGGTGCGGCGGCATGCAAAAGGACAGCCCCTGAAAACGCTCTCCAGGAACTTCCGTATACCCGGCTTATCCCCATTTGAAAGGAGAAAAAGCCGGCGCCTTTTCCACTTCCATTCCTCCGACCTGCCCCTACGTATGACAAATTCCATTGCGGAACCGGCCGTTGCCGCTCTCCGGCCATTCGAACGGATAAAGCCCTTGTACCGCAAAAAGCGCCGACACGGAACCGATGCCCGCAAAAAGGTTTCAATTTCAACCCGCAGAGAAGCTTCCCGCCCTGAAAAGGCATGCCCGCCGCGCAATATGGCGGCTTTCCGCGGGAATGGCCGCCACGGCGTAGAAGGTATGAGGAATTTTTTCGTCGTCATTACCCTCCGGTTGCCGTATCATGGGCGCGCTTACTATTACATGGCCTACGACGAAAACAGCATCAAGACCCTGGACTGGCGGGAACACATCCGCATGCGCCCGGGGATGTACATCGGCAAACTTGGAGACGGAACCTCACCGGACGACGGCGTTTACGTCCTGCTGAAAGAAGTCATCGACAACTCCATTGACGAATTCGTCATGGGATTCGGCAAAAAGATCACCATCGACGTCACCCCAGACGGCCTGTGCGAGGTGCGCGACTTCGGCCGCGGCATCCCGCTGGGAAAACTGCTGGACTGCGCCGCCAAGATCAACACCGGGGCCAAATACGACAGCGACGCCTTTAAAAAATCCGTGGGCCTCAACGGCGTGGGCATCAAGGCGGTCAACGCCCTTTCCGACTTTTTTGAAATCCAGGCCTACCGGGACGGAGAAACGCGTTCCTACCAGTTCCGCCGGGGGGAGGAAGTCCCCAAGGCGCGGCGGAAGGGCGGCACGGACGAGCCCAACGGCACCCGCACGGCCTTCCACGCGGACCAGGAAATCTTCCCGGCAAACACCCAGTTCCGGCCGGAATACATTGAAAAAATGTGCCGGTACTACTCTTACCTCAACAAGGGACTGGTCCTGCACTTCAACGGGCGCCGCTACGTCTCCAAAAACGGTCTGCTGGACCTGCTCACGGAAGCCATGAGTGAAGAGCCCCTTTATCCGATCATCCACATGGAAGGTCACGACATCGAGGTAGCCTTCACGCACGGCAGCCAGTACGGGGAGGAGCACTACTCCTTTGTCAACGGCCAGCATACCACGCAGGGGGGAACGCACCAGGCGGCCTTCCGGGAAGCCATCGTCAAGACCCTCCGTGACTTCTTCAAAAAGAACTATGAGGCGGCGGACATCCGCTCCTCCCTGGTGGCCGCCATCTCCATCAAGGTGAAGGAACCCGTCTTTGAATCCCAGACAAAGACCAAGCTGGGGTCCAACACCATCAGCCCGGAAGGGGAAACCATCCGCACCTTCGTCGGCAACTTCATCGCGCGGGAACTGGACAACTACCTGCACAAAAATCCGGAAACCGCCAAGGCCCTGGAAATAAAAATCAAGGACGCGGAGCGGGACCGCAAGGAACTCTCCGGCATCCAGAAGCTGGCCAGGGAAAACGCCCGGAAGGCGAAAATCCACAACAAAAACCTCCGGGACTGCCGCGTGCACTACAACTCCAGGCACGCCCGCGCGGGAGAAACCACCCTGTTCATCACGGAAGGCCTCTCCGCCTCCGGCTCCATCACCACGGCGCGGGATGCGGAAACCCAGGCGGTCTTCTCCCTGCGGGGCAAGCCCCTGAACTCCTTCGGCATGAGCCGCAAGGTCGTTTACGAAAACGAGGAATTCAACTTCCTCCAGCACGCCCTGAACATTGAAAACGGCCTGGAAGACCTGCGGTACGACAAAGTAGTCATCGCCACGGACGCCGACGACGACGGCATGCACATCCGCATCCTGCTGATGACCTTCTTCATCCAGTTCTTCCCGGAACTCATCCGGGAAGGGCATCTCTTCATCCTCCAGACGCCCCTGTTCCGCGTGCGCAACAAGCAACAGACCATCTACTGCTATTCGGACTCCGAGCGGGAAGCGGCCATCGCCCTGCTGGGCAAAAACCCGGAAATCACCCGTTTCAAGGGCCTCGGGGAAATCTCCCCGGATGAATTCAAGGCCTTCATCGGGGAAGGCATGCGCCTGGACCGGGTACGGCTGGAAGACTCCCACAAGGTCAAGGAACTGCTCGCCTTCTACATGGGCAAAAACACACGGGAACGCCAGGAATACATCTTGGAAAACTTGCGTGTTGAACTGGACCCCGTCATGGACTAGTCTGTTGGCGCGACATCTATCTATGCACACCATCCCCAAGGAAAAACTGCCGCGCCATATCGCCTGCATCATGGACGGCAACGGCCGCTGGGCGCACAGCCGCGGACTGCCGCGCCGCGCCGGACACCGGGCGGGGGCGGACACCGTAGAACGCTGCGTTGACTTCTGCATCTCCCACGGCATTCCCTGGCTCACTCTCTACGCCTTCTCCTCGGAAAACTGGAACCGTCCCAAAACGGAAGTCCGGGCCCTGATGCTCCTGCTGCACGACTTCCTGAAAAAGCGTCTCCGGGAAATGAAAGACAAGGGCGTGCGCCTCCTCGCCATCGGCGACACCGGACGCCTGCCCGAACGCACCAGGAAACTGCTGGAACGCAGCATTGAGCAAACCGCCGGAAACACCAAAATCAACCTCGTGCTGGCCCTCTCCTACGGGAGCCGGGCGGAAATCGCGGGCGCGGCCAGAAAAATCGCACAAAAAATCTCCGCCGGGGAACTCCGTCCGGACGCCATCACGGAAGAAACATTCGGCCAATATCTGGACACCGCCGGCATGCCGGACCCGGACCTGCTTATTCGTACCTCCGGAGAAATGAGGATTTCCAACTTCCTGCTCTGGCAGATCAGCTATGCGGAGCTCTATCTGACGGACACCCTGTGGCCTGACTTCAGTGAACAGGACATGGAAGCGGCCGTCAAGGACTACGCACGCAGAACGCGCCGTTTCGGCGGCATCTGATTCCCTCCTGCACCCAATTCATCAAGGAATAGCCATGAATCAATATGCTCTCATTCTGGCCGGCGGCAGCGGCACGCGCTTCTGGCCTCTTTCCCGGGACCACCGCCCCAAGCAGCTCCTGAATATCATCGGTGAGGACACCCTGCTCCGCCAGGCCATCGACCGGCTGGACGGCCTCGTTCCCCGGCAAAACATCTTCATCCTGACCAACCATTTGCAGGAGGCGGAAGTGCGCCGCCAGGCGCCGGACATCCCCGCGGACAACATCGTATCCGAACCCGTCCGCCGTGACACGGCTCCCGCCATCGCCCTGGGCATCGGACTCATCAAGGCGGCGGATCCGCACGGCGTCATGCTGGTCATCCCGTCCGACCAGCTCATTCAGGACCGGGAAGCTTTCCGCACCCTGATGCAGGCCGCCATGGACACCGCCGCGCAGGAAAAAGCCCTCGTCACCGTAGGCATCAAACCCACCTGGCCCTGCCCTTCCTACGGCTACATTGAACGCGGGAAGGAAACGCCCTGCGCCTCTCCGGCCCATTCCTGCCGGGAAGTCCTGCGCTTCAAGGAAAAACCGGATACGGAAACGGCCGCCTCCTATCTGGCCCAGGGCAACTTCTGCTGGAACGCGGGCATGTTCGTCTGGAGCATCCCCGCCGTTTGCGAGCAGCTGGACAAGCACTGCCCGGAACTGGCCTCCTTTGTGGAACATATTGCGGAAGCCCCGGATCCGCATCACATCCTTCAGGAGGAATTCCCCTCGCTCACTCCCATTTCCATCGACTTCGCGCTGATGGAGCACGCCGACCGGGTGCTCAACTTTGAAGCCACCTTCGACTGGGACGACGTAGGCTCCTGGATATCCGTAGCGGACTATCTGGAAAGCCACAACCGCAATAAAACCAACACGGACATCACCGTGCAGGACGCCTCCGGCAACATCGTCTTCTCCCAGGGCGGAGACAAGCACGTGGCCCTGCTGGGAGTGGACAACCTCATTGTCGTAGAAACGGCGGACGCCATCCTCATCGCAAACAGGGACAAGGCGGACGACATCAAGAAAATCGTCAACCAGCTCCCGGACGAACTCAGATGACCAGCCAGCATCCCGCCCTGGGCATCGATTACGGAGAAGCCCGCATAGGCATAGCGGCCACGGATCCGGTAGGCATCATGGCCCACCCTGTGGAAACCATCCACAGGCAGCAGACGGACGCCGTCACCCGCATCGTGCAGATCGTTCAGGAACGGGGCATCCGCACCTTGGTGCTGGGCCTCCCCGTTCGCATGGACGGCACGGAAGGCAGCGCGGCCGCCAAGGTGCGCGCCTTCGGCAGGGAACTCTCCGCCGCCCTGCCCGGCCTTCCCCTCATTTTCATGGACGAATGCCTCACAACCGTCATCGCCCAGGAAAAACTGCATGCCGCCGGAAAAAAGGCGAAAAGCTTCCGGCCCGTGATCGACCAGGTGGCCGCCGTGGAAATCCTCAGCTCCTGGCTGGATTCCACCCTGGGATGAACCAAAACCATCCTCCGGCGGAACAACCGTTCCGGAGGCTATTCTCCCACTGCGCTTCGCGCATCCCGCTTCAGGCACAGGGTTATTTCCCCTGCTATCAGAAACGCTGCCAGCCACAGGGCTGTGGACGACTCCGGCCACCAGATGAACCCATCCGCCACACGGGCATTTTCCGGATTGCCGGGCAGATAGCAGACCCGGACGGCATCCCCCTTGGAATAGTCGGACCAAAACAGAAAGGACGGAGACTGGAACGTCACTTCCCCGCCTCCTCCCTGCTCAAGGAACCGTACCCTCGGAGCCCATACCGGGATGCGGCCATATCTGCGGACCGACCCAAAAAACTCCTGGGTGACGCTCATCACCCTCCCTTCCGTGCACAGGCTCTCCTGCGCAAACCGGTGCTTGTCCAGGCACATGCCGCCCGCTTTCCCCAGGGCATAAAGGCTCAGAGCCGCCATTCCCCATGCAAGCAACCAGTACCATCCGAACCACGGAACGCTGAAAAAATCTCTCCAGAACTCTCCGGACCGGGACGGAAACAACAGTTCCTTCTCTTTTCTCCTGACGTACTTCACGCCTCGTTCATCTTCAGCACAATCTTGCCGTTGCGGAATTCTTCCTGCGCCTTCTCCACGGCCCGGCGCACCTCGCTCAGCGGGAACACCGTATCCACGGCCTGCACCAGACTGCCCTCCGCCATCAGCCGCGCAAGCTTGTCGTAGGCAGCCGCAATATCCTGCGCCGGAGCATGTTTAAGCCATTGGGTCACCCACAGGCCTTCCAGCCTGATGCCCTTGAAAATCAGGAAACCATTCGGCACCTTGATGCTCTTCCTGCTCATGGCTCCGTAAGTAACCATGCTTCCGCCGGGGGCGAGCATGTCCATCAGGCGCAGGGCGCTTTCCCCGCCTACGGCGTTGGAAGCCAGCACGGGACGCTTCCCGTCCAGAAGGGCCAGGGTACTCTTCACCACATCTTCGTCATTCTCACCGACCACCAGATCAGCGCCCAGCGCGGTCAGCTCCTCCCTCAATTCATCCGGCCTTCTCACAAAATTCACCGTCCTGACGCCCATCTGGCGCGCAAGCTGGATGATGCAGCGCCCCACCCCGGAATTGGCGGCGTTCTGGACAATCCAGTCGCCGGGCTTCAGACTCACGAACCCTTCCAGCATGCGCAGGGCCGTGAGGGGATTCACCTTCAGCATGGCCGCCTGCACGGGGTCCACCGCTACGGGCAGCTTCATCAGGTTGACGGCAGGAACCGCCACAAGCTCGCTCCAGGAGCCCACGCCGCGCAAAAGAATCACCTGGTCCCCTTTCCGGAAGCCGTCCGCACGGGACTCCTCCACCATGCCGCAGCCTTCCAGCCCGGCGCGTGAATGCGGCAGCACGGGCTTCACGCCGTACACGCCCTGAATGAAATTGATATCCGCCGGATTGATCGGGGCGACCATCATCCGCACCAGCACCTCTCCCTCCGCCGGAACCGGGACGGGGCCGGAAACATAAGCCAGCACGTCCTGGGGCTTCATGCCGCATTCGGAAAACTCTGCATAATGATTTTCACTCATGCTTCCAATCTCTCATGGAGTCCCTCCGCGTGCAAGTGCAGGCTACGTTTTAACAGGGAATGAAGTCCGTCCGCACGGCGCCGGGCATAAAATCCGGGCCTTTTAATCAGTTGTTCTTGACCTCGGGCAAAAATACGGTAATCTTTCTTCCTCGCATTAACAAATAACTTCGATTGCCATGTCCCGAATTTGCATCATCCGAGGTACCATCCCTCACAAAGGTCGTCGTATCCATCGCTCCGGTCTTGCCAAGAAAAAGGGCGGTATTGGTCGTCACGTCACTAAGACTGTCAATCGTACCGTTTATCCCAATCTTCAGGAAAAGCGTATCTGGGTTCCTGAACTGGGCCAGTTCGTTAAAATGAAGATTTCCGCCAAGGCCTTGCGTACAATCAACAAGAACGGTGCGTACAACACTCTTAAAAAGGTAGGTCTCCTGTAAAAAAAGATTCTTTTTTTGAACGTTGCTCTACCGGCTGAACTCTAAGGCTTCAACGAGGTGAGCAACTGGCAAAAGGATTTCAAAAGACAAGGGATCATCTGCTTAAGTGAGGCACCTCCAAGTTGAAGGTTTTATTGAAACATTAATATACCATCGGACGTAATATAAGACGTCCTCCACTGGAAAAAGATCACACAGATGAAAGCCCAAACCAAAATCGCTCTTAGAATTAATGATGACAACCCCAACCATCACCTGTGGAACAACAGGGGGGTCTGGTGGTGCCACGTCACGGTTCACAAGCCTGACTCCACGGCGGAACGCCTGAGATTCTCCTTGAAAACCCGCGACATCGAAAAAGCCCGCGCACGCCGCGACAAGATTTTCGCTTCCATTCAGCAGCACTTCGGCATCGCCGCCTAAGCCGCTCTGAATAGAAATCAAGGCAAAGTCACATTCAATACTTTTGAACCTTGAGAACCGTCCCGGACTACCGGGGCGGTTCTTTTGTTTGCGCCCATGCAACCGGACAACAAATGCATCCCCTCCCGTTCCTTGCCGGGCATACATTGATTTCAGAGTAAAAAATTAAAGTATCCATTCTCTTAAATAAAAAAACGGAGGAGAAAAATAAAGCTTCATTCCAGGCTGTTCCCCTATGTCGCAAGCCTTCCCTGTACCGGTAAATGAAGCGCCCTGCAAATAAATCAGAAAACACGGGCGGAAAGGCAATCCGGTGCTCCGGCTTCAGCCCTGCACGTGTCCGCCGGAACTCCGCAATCAAGGAGAAAATCCCGGAACACCCCCCGGGAGAAACCATCCCGATGAAACCTGCCCGCATACCGGGCGTCACTCCTTCCTGGTGAAGCGGAACATGGCCGCACCGTGGCTGTTGAGCTCCACGGCAATGTCCCCTTCCGCCGTTCCCTGGTCCGCACGCTTCCAAAGGTCCCGCACCTGATAGGGACCGGACAGGCCGATATCTTTCAGATTTACCTTCAGAACCTCCCTGGAGCCGCCGGTATTGAAAAAGCCCGCTGCCGTGGAACCGTCCGCCAGCTCCTTCGTCCATACCTGAAATTCCCCTGGTTCCACGCCCTGCGGGCCGGACGGGCCGCCGGATCCTGATCCACGGCAATCACCTCGTCATTGGTCAGCAAGCCCATCGTGAACGAATCGATATTCTCCAGATCACAGGAAATGATGAGAGGGGCGGACAGCAGGCACCACAGGGTCACATGCGTGTATTGTTCATCCGGAGACAGCCGCGTCTGGACAAACGCGGTATTGGGCCGGTTGGGCTTGCCCAGCTTGCCGACCTGGAGAATGTCCGGATCGTTCCAATGCCCCGGGCTCATGTGCTTCTGCCAGCGCTCCTGGGAAAAGCCGATGCCGCTGACGCTGCCCCAGTGGTCCTCGATATCTCCCGTCGTCCTCCACAAATTGGCCAGCCTGGACAATTCTTCCACATGTTCATACGGAGCCGCATTGGACAAGCTCAGCACGATATCGCGCCCGGACTCATCCAGAGCCTTCCGGATACGTTCCGTCGTAGGTACGTCATTGGGCTTCCAATCCACCTTCACGTAATCGAATCCCCATTCGGCCCACTGCCGGGCGTCGCGGTCAAACAGCCATACGGGCCCTGTGCGGTCGGCATGCCGGCGGTGAACGCCGGGATAGCGTCCGAATATCTGATTCTCCTGTAAACGGTCCTTTTCCGGGATGCTCAATCCTGCATAATCCGCCTTCTTGTCCGGCGCGCTTCCGCCGATAAAACCGGCATACGTGCCCATCCACGGCGTTGAATAAATGCCAGCCTTCAGCCCCATGGCGTGAATGGCACGGCACATGGCCTTCATATCGGGGAAACGCTTGTTGGGCTGAATGGAAAAATTCTTCCCTCCCCGTTTCCCCTGCCAGCAATCGTCAATGTTGATGTAGGTCCAGCCGTGATTGACCAGCCCGCGTTCCACAAAAAGCCGGGCGGTCTTGAGCACCTGGTCCTGCCCTACCGCCTCGCTGTAGGAATACCAGCTGCTCCAGCCCATCGGCGGAGTGAGGCATAAATCGTCCCCCACCTTCAATACCCATTCCCCGGCATCCTTTCCGTGTCTGTTGGCCGCCTGAAGCTTCACCCGGTATTCTCCCTTCCGCATCGGTGCTTTGCCGGAAATCAGGCCGCGGGGAATTCATCTTCACCCCTGCGGGCAATCCGGACGCCCTGATCTGCATGGGACGCTCTCCGGAAACCGGCACCTGGAACAGCACTTCAGCCCCTGGCCTGACGCCCAGGACGCGGGCTCCATTGATCGACGGCAGCGGAGATGTCTCCGGCGTCAGGCGCACTCCAGAAACCGGAGCGGGATAGGGATTTGGAAAATCGGCGCAAACCGCGGAGGGAACGGCTGACCCGATGGCGGCAAGACATAAAAGACGGCATAATCTCATAACGTTTTCAATATGGGAATACTTCAATAAAACGTCATATCCGCCGCACTTCTTTCACGGAATTTTCTGCCCGGAGAAGGCACGGCTCCGTTCATTCTCCGGCGGCGGATGCCGGAAAAACCCCAGCACGGAAACCCCGGGAATTTTCCCGGCAAGAGCCCGGAACGCCTCTTCCGACATAACGCAGGCCGCCGTGGACAGCGCATCCGCCAAAGCGGCTGCGGGAGCCTGGACGCTCACCTGCCTGCCCTCCGTGACGCCCAGCCCCGTGGCGGGGTCCAGCACATGGGAATACGCCACGCCGCCTATCTCCGCAAACTGGTGCGCATCCCCGGAAGTGGACACGGCGGCATAGCTCATCAGCCGCTGCTCCAGCCGTCCCTCCCCCACGGCTACCCGGAGCTTCCAGCCCTGCATTCCCGGCGGGGGCCCCCGCCAGAACATCGCTGGTGCTGTCAATGCAGAAAGACTCCACTCCCCTTTCTTTCAACATATCCGCCATCCTGTCCACGGCAAACCCTTTGCCGATGCCTCCCAGATCCACCCTCATCCCCTCCGCGGCCTTCATCACCCCTTCCCCGTCCACGGACAGCTTCTCCCAGCCGGAGGCCCGGCGCGCACGCTCCAGGTCCTCCCGGGAAGGAAGAACCCCGAGGCGGCGGGACTTCTTCCACAAACGGATGAAAGGCCCCAGCGTGGGGTCAAAGGTTCCGCGCGTCAAACGGGCATACTCCAGGGACAGCGACAACACCCTCCGCAACTCCGGAGAAACGGGAACCTTCACCCCTGCCGGAGCGGCATTCAGAGCGGCGAGCCGGCTTTCCGCATCCATGGCGGACATCACCCCCTCCCAGAACACGGCACAGGCCAGCGCCCGCATGCAGGCTTCTTCCGTCCGCGCTCCGTCCATGCCGTGGCCGGGATAGGCGCGCACCGTAAACACCGTGCCCATGGCCGCCCCCCTTGCCGTCACCCTGCCGTCCACGGCATGTTCGCAGGAAACAAGCCGCGCGGAAACGGCAGCCGCAAGTTCCCCCGTGCCGCCGGACATACCGGCGGCAGGCAGAAAAAAGGCGCCGCACCCCAACACGGCAGCCTTCCAGAAAAACAACTTCATGCGCATCCGGGGGATCATCCGGCAAAACTTACTCCGTGCAAACGGACAAGAGCAAGAACCCAGCACGCCATTCCCCCTCTTCCCCTCCCGTGCTGACAGACATGCGGCGGATTCCCTCATTTGAGGCTGGAACTCTGGTCTCTTTTCATGATAAATGGAACGGTTCAAATTCCAGCGCAATTTGTTCCCAGCCCTTTCATTCTTATGTCCAAATTCATCCTTTCTCTCTGTTCCCTCTGGCTTCTCCTGACACTTCCCGTCTCCGCAAGCTGGTATGGAGATGAAGTCAAGGCGGATTCGGACATCATCATGGTGGACCTTCTGTATCCCTACTGGCCGGAATCCACCTACTTCTCCTGCTGGAACCTGGACATGTTCCCCAAGGGCGGCTACTTTTACGCGGGCGTCGCGGCCAACGTCAATGACAACACGAACCTGGAAACCTACCGCCCCTCCACCGTCTGGTCCTTCTGGCCCGCTCCGGTTTACGAAGGGCGCCAGGTGCGCAACGTGTACGTCAACCCCCATGTCTATGCCCAGCAATACGTGGGGGAAGGAGCCTCCGGCAAGGCCGGGGGCCGGGACGTGCCGTGGATCAAGACCAAGCAGTGGTACACCATGTTCATACGCACCTGGGGTGCGGACGAGGCCAAAAAGGAATGCTACGCCGGATGGTGGATGAAGGACCAGGCCGGCAACCAGTGGCACCACATCGCCACCTTCCGCATTCCCTATGCGGCGACGGGTTTCAAGGGCAACGGAGGATTCCTGGAGGACTTCGGCCACGGAGGGCGCAAACAGCGGGAACTGTGGCGCGGCAAGGGCTTTTACAGGCACAACGGAACATGGGAAAAATGCGATACCGTCTCTATCAACGTCCCCAAGGAAGGAGGGATGAAATACAGCGGCTGGACGGTCCACCAGACGGAAAACGACTCCGTCCTGACCATGTCCTATACGGAAAACAGGCAATTCCCCAGAAACCTGGACCCGGGCCGCAAGCACACCTTCCGTCTGAAGCAGCCGGACGCCCCGGTCATGGACGCCATCATGGCGGAGGGCAGCGCGCGCCATAACGGCGACCAGGTCATCGTGGACTGGTCGCTGAAAGACACGTCCTCCCCCCAGTTCGCGTACAAGATAGAAGTATTCGACAACCCTCAATACTCCGGTACGCCCGTTCATGTTGTGGAAGAGCAGATCCCCCACGTGCGCACCAGGACCCTTTCCCTGCCGCGGGACATCTCCCAGTGCTTTGTTAAACTCACCATCACGGACATCTTTGACCAGAAAAAGACCCTGGAACTGGCCAGGGCGGAAACGGAAGCCCCCATGAAAGGGAAAGGGCTTCCTGGCAAGCACGACCTGTCCCCCGGCCTGGAATACAAATACCTGGAAAGCAGGGACGGCTGGTCCAGACTGTCGGAACTGGACTTCTCCAAACCAACGCGAACCGGAGTCTCCCGCGGGTTCGACACCGCCCTGCGCGGCGCCAGGGAAGGACGCTTCGCCTTTGACTACGAGGGGCTGCTCATCGTCCCCCAGAGTGGAGCCTACACCTTCGCCCTCCAATCCTGCGACGGAAGCCGGCTGGACATCGGGGGGAAAACGGTCATTGACAACGACGGGCTGCACAGCACCTCGGAAAAGCGCGCCTCCGTCTTCCTGGAAAAGGGGACGCTCCCCATCAGGCTGACCTACTTCAAGAAAAAACCGGAACACGAATTCACCGTGGCATGGGTGGGCTGGCAGTACGGCAACCAACCCCTGGAGGCAATTCCGAGTTCCAACCTGATGCGCCCCAAACGGGCCGACATCCCGGAAGCCAGGCTGGACATGACCGGCCAGGGCTTCGAACGCATGCTGAAAACGGTCCTGTCCTCGGGACGGATCAACAAGGTGGAATACTACAACGGCAACAAGCTCGTCTCTTCCTCGGAAAGCGCCCCGTTCACCGCCCCGCTGATGCTCTTCAACGGAGAAAACAAAGTGTGGGCACGCGTCTTCTACAACGGGAACCATACCGTGGACACCCTGGTGCTCACCATCCCTTCCCAGAGCCGCGTAGCCCCGGGCTGGGACATCATGCTGCGCGGGGAGCCGGGCCTTCCCTACGCCATCAGCGGCACGGGCAATGCATTCCGCTTCGTGGGGAAGGGGAATACCTCGTGAACAAAAAAATCAAGGGGGACTTCATGCTGACGGCCCACATCAGCTCTTTCAGCGACAAATCCCTGGACCCGGGCGACGACTGCTGGGTGGGCATCATGGTGCGCAAGGATGCCGGAGCCACCAACTACGACGATGAAATAGCCGTCTTCCATACCGTGGGCCGCGGCCTCAGATGCAGCGCGGACTTCAGCGACTACGGAACGGGACGCCAGTCCACCTTCGGCCTGAACAAGGACCACCGCTGGGTGCGCATCGTGCGGCGCGGCAACGAATTCACCTGCCTCACCTCCCCGGACATGAAAAAATGGGAGATAGGCATGCAGCGCATCATCCCGATGAAGGAGGAAGCCATCGCCGGCATCACCTTCAGAACCATTCCCGGCAAGGGAAAAGGCGTCTTCTCCGCCGTGGTGGACGGGGTTACCCTGAAACCGGCCAAACTCCAGCCGCACAAAATAGCAGCCCCCATGCCTGCCGGAAAAATCGTCGGCTACTCCCTGCTTTCCCCGGATCTGGCCGTGGTGCGCTACCGTTCCGGCGCGGACCTGCTGGAACGCAAAAACGGAACCTACGTCCGCAAGCCGTTTACGCTGCCCAAGGGCGTCAAAACCATCCGTTCCATGGCCCTTGCCGGGGATAAAATGTTCCTGCTGGCCCCCACTTCCCAGGGAGGAGCCCTGTTCAGCAGCAAGGAGATGGGTAAAACGTGGACGGTAGCCATCCCGGACGTAAAAGTGGACCCGTCCCCCATCTCCTTTATTGCCGGGGAACTCATCTCCGTCAATCCCCGGAACCCTCGTGAAATCATCGTGGGCTCGGACCGCGCAGGGCTGTTCATGAGCACGGATGGCGGAGAAACCTGGACCAACGCGGGCCTGGTGGGAGAACCCGTCACCAACGTCGGTTTCCATACCACCGCGCAGGGCCGGATTGGAGCCGTGACGGCGGACCGCAAGACCAACACCAGCAAAGTCTTCATATCCACCAACAACGGGAAGAAATGGACCCAGAAAAATGAAGTTCAGGGGTCGGGCTTCCTGAGGCTGGTTTACGACACCCGCGCCGCAGACCAGCTCTATGTCTTCTCCACCCAGGGCGTGTACACCTCCTTCAATGACTGCCGCACCATGAACCGCGTGCTTCAGGGCCTGCCCGTCACACAGCCCACACTGGCGATCGACAGGCGCCGCCTGGACGATACTTTCATGCTCGCCGTCCCGCTGGACGGCAAGGGCGTGTATTCCAGCGAACGCAACGCCAGAAACTGGCAGAAGCGGTCGGACAAGGAAGACTGGGGAGCCGCCTTCAACCTGCTGATTGACACAGCCAACAACAAGCACATCACCCTGTACGCGGAAAAAGGCATCTATGAAAGCACGGATGAAGGGAAAACCTGGAAACAGGTTTTCCCCAGCCATTGATCCTAAAATATTCATACAACTTTTTTCAGAGCTCTCCGGATTATCAATCCGGAGTCAAGAGCGAATTCTAAGTGTCAGGAATTTGTGCGGAACAGCTACTGTATCATGAAGCATTCCCCCGCATTAACTTCCCCGGATTCGCCCACACGCTCCGGGAGCGCCGCATGCCCATGCGGCGTCTGCACTAGATGTGTCCGTCAGGACGTACTGCCTTTCCGAGAATACAGTTCGCTGCCGCTCAGTTCCATATTCAGGTGCCACGACGCTCCTTGCAGCGGCAGGTATTTATGTGCTGTTTTAATGCATACCGGATTGATAATCCGCAATTATCATGAGAATGAAAACGATATTGCCATTTAAACCAGTAATATCCCGACTCTTTTGCATCGCCGGCATTACAGTGGCCGGAAGTTCTCTGGCAGAAGCTGCGGGTGTCGAACTCACCTATCCCGGAGCCCCACTGGACGAAAACGGCCTCCTGTTCCCGCAGGGCAGCCTGTCGGACAACACGGTCTCCATCACGGGAGGCTCTATCCCCGGAAACGCCTATGGAGCTAAAACAACAGACGGAGACACTATCCGTAACCGGATTTCCATGACCGGAGGTTCTGTCCTCCATCTTCTCGGGCTTATTCCGCGACGGGAACCGTGGAATATAATTCCGTCATTCTTGGGGGCGGGACGGTCGCCCGCAACGTTTATGGCGGAGAAAGCGGCAGCGGAAACGCTCAATATAATTCCATCACAATGACGGGGGGAAGCGCTCAATGGTTGCAGGGGGCCTACAGTAATTCCGGCAACGTCACGGGGAACGAAGTCCTTATTTCCGGCGGTACGTTAAGCGGCGGCGTCAACGGAGGCCAAACAGCCGGCGGAGACGCTATCTCCAACAGCGTGCGGCTTGGCAATGCCACGGCAACTTGGCTCAACGGCGGCTATTCCTCTACAGGGAATGCCTCCGGCAATCGGGTAATCATCACCAGCGGCGGCGTCAACAACAATGCCTTCGGAGGTTTTGTGGAATCCGGCACGGGAAACGCCTGCAACAACCTGTTCATCATGTATGGGGGAGAAGTGGGGCTCAACGGAGAAATACCCGGCGTAGGCCATGGAATCATGGGAGGGAGGGCCAGTGAAGGGAACGCCTCCGGCAACCGGGTAATCTTCCTCGGTGGTCATACAGGATTCATTGATGGGGGGACCTCCTCCAACGGAGGGGCCGCTTCCGGCAACCATGTTCTTATTCTGGGAGGAAACATTGACGGCTCCGTCACGGGTGGAATGAGTTTCCAGGGATCTTCCAGCGGCAATGTGGTGGAAATCCGTGGAGGCACGGTAGGGGGATATATCTACGGAGGCAGAGCGGACAAAGGAACGGCCAGCAACAATACCGTTATTCTGGAAGGCAACTTCAACCTTAACGGTGTTTTCGGCGGATGGGACGCCTATGCCTCCAGTCCAGGAGCCACGGCTATGGATGTAACAACGGGCAACGTGCTCATTCTGGAAAACTTTCAGGGAAGCGCAACGAATGTGGGCAATTTTGAGCACTACGTTTTCCGCCTGTCGTCCTGGAACGAAAACGGCGGTCCCATGCTCACCATCTCCAACGGAACTTCTTCCACCGCTCCCTCGGCTACGGACCTTTCCGGCTCCACCATCCGGGTGGAAATCACCGGTGTTTCTCCGGGAAGCCCCGGCCCTGCTGTGGGAGACACCATTTCCCTCATCCGCAACAACATGGGGCTCATCACCAACGGCGTGATCCTGAAAACCCCTTTCGTCTCCTTCAAACGCGGCATCGCCATGCTCTATGACGCCACCGTCTCCGTGGGAAACACCAGCATTGACGCTACCGTCACTTCCAGCCGCCTGAATCCCCAGTTGAAATCCCTTTCCGAAGGCCGCGCCGCCGCCATGGCCCTGAACAACCAGGGCGCGGACCTTGCCGCCGGGCTGGGAATCAGCCGCGCCGCCATGGCCGCCATGCAGGGAGGCTCCCCCTCCGGCATGGAAACATTCCTCGCCATGGAAGGCTCCCATTCCAACTACGCCACCGGCTCCCGTGTGGAACAGGACGGCTACGCCGTTCTGGCAGGCGTTTCCGCCGGATTTTCCAAAAACCGTTCTGTAGTGCTGGGCGGTTTCATGGAAAGCGGCTGGGGCAGCTACACGGCTCACAACGCCTTTGCAGACGCCCCCTTTGTACGGGCTTCCGGGGACACTTCCTATTACGGCGGCGGCCTTCTGGCCCGCTGGGACCTCACGGATAACGGCCTCAGAGGAATCGCGCTGGAGGCTTCCTTCCGCGCGGGACGGCTGGACTCGGACTACCGCAGCGGAGACCTGGTGGACGGGGCGGGGAACCCCTCCGCCTACAACCTTTCCTCTCCTTACTACGGCGGCCACGCTGGCGCGGCGTTGACAAGGGAGCTGGACCGGAAAATGAACATGGAGGCCTACGGGCGCTTCCTGTGGACGCGCCAGGACGGCGACCACGCCACGGTCTCCGGTGACCATATCCGGTTCCGGGACATGAACTCCAGCTGGCTCCAGGGCGGTGCGCGCTTCCACTATGAGATGACGCAAACCATCCGCCCGTACGCGGGAGCAGCGTATGAATGGCAATGCAATGGAACGGCCCGCGCCTCCACCTACGGCCAGGACATCGCCGCGCCCACCTTGCGCGGCGGCACGGGCATGGCGGAACTGGGCGTGATCTTCCAGCCCGTAGCCGGCAAACCCATGTTCGTTGATCTTGGAGTGAAAGGATACGCGGGCAAACGCGAGGGGGTGAGCGGAAGCCTCCAATTCCGGGCGGCTTTCTAATTCCCCGGACAGCCGTTCAAAACAACAGGCCGCGGTATCAAACACCACGGCCTGTTTTCGTTTAATATACTGCAAAATCAGTTCATTGGGCAAACAGGGCGTGAATACGGCGGCACACCTCCTCCACGTTCTCCCGTGAGTTGAACGCGGAAATGCGGAAGAAGCCTTCCCCCTTGGAACCGAAGCCGGAACCCGGCGTGATGACGACATTCGCCTCGGTCAGCATCTTGTCAAACAATCCCCAGCTGTCCAGGCCGTCCGGACAGGCCGCCCACACATAGGGCGCGTTTTCCCCGCCCCACACGCGCATGCCCGCCTGGCGGCACGCATTCAGCAGAAGGGCGGCATTCCCCAGATAATGGCTGATCAAAACGTCGGTCTGCGCCATCCCTTCCAGCGTGAACAGGGCCGCCGCACCGCGCTGGACAATGTAGGAGGCCCCGTTGAACTTCGTGCTGGTGCGGCGGCTCCACAACCGGGAGATAGGCACCTTGTTCCCGTCGGCGTCATGGCCGTTCAGCTCCTTCGGAATCACCACGTAACCGCAGCGCACGCCCGTAAAGCCGCCCTGCTTGGAAAAGGAACGGAACTCAATGGCGCAGTCGCGCGCGCCGGGAATCTCAAAAATGGACCTGGGAACATCCGGATCCTGAATGAACGCCTCATAGGCGGAATCATACAGGATAATCGCATGGTTAGCGCGGGCGTACTCCACCCATTTCAGCAATTCCATGCGGGAGGCCACCGCCCCGGTCGGATTATTCGGGAAGCACAGGTAAATCAAATCCACATGTTCCTGCGGCAGATCGGGCACAAAATTATTCTCCGGCGTGCAGGGCAGATACACCAGCCCCTCGTAGGAGCCGTCCTCACGGGCTTCCCCCGTATTGCCGGCCATCACGTTTGTATCCACGTAAACGGGATAAACCGGGTCCGGCACGGCAATCCTGTTCCCTCTGCCGAAAATATCCAGAATGTTCCCCGTGTCGCACTTCGCGCCGTCGGACACGAAAATCTCGTCCACCTCCACATGAATTCCGTGGACCTGGTAGGCCTTCTTGGCAATCGCCTCCCTCAGCCAGAAATAGCCCTGCTCCGGGCCGTAGCCGTGAAAGCGTTCATGCGTGGCAAGATCGTCAACCGCCTCGTGCATGGCCTCAATGGCGGCCTGGGGCAGCGGTTCCGTCACGTCTCCTATGCCGCAGCGGATCAGCCGGGGGGCGGCTTCCGGATGAGCCTGGATGAACGCGTTCACACGGCGGTTGATCTCCGGGAACAAATATCCCGCCTGCAGCTTGAGGAAATGGTCGTTGATAATAGCCATGGTTGTAGTAGTAAGTGGATTCATTCCATACCGTACACAGGAAGGAATCAAGACCGGGGTCCGGCATCCCCGCCCCTTCAGGGGAAAAATCTTCCCGCTCCCGCAATGGCATCCTCCGGAAAGAGGCGTTCCGGAAAATTCAGCGCCGTTTCATGCTCCTCATCAGCTCCTTGTCTTCCGGGCTTACCCTCAGGGACTCGATAATCTTTTGAAGAGCCTTGTTGTAAGGGAAATCAGGCAGGGAGGAACGCCGCAGGTACCTCAGCGTCAGCGCCGGGAACTTCACGTAGCAGACGGAAACGGCCCAGGCTACGGCCATGGACACGTAATAATCCCCATGCCGCACGCCGTCCAGCAGCTCCAGCACGCGCTCCACGTAATCCTCCGTGATGAAATGGTCCAGCATCATCACCACGGCAAAGCGCACGTGCCACGCATCAGGATGCCCCAAATACGGTTGAATGAAATCCCAGACCATTTCCGGATGCCTTTTGCTGAACTTCAACCCGGCGCAGAACGTATCGCATACGGCCCAGTTATCCATGCGGGGGACAAAACGCCGCACCCACTCCAGGCGCTCCTCCGGCTCCATCCGCGCCAGTCCGGTCAGCATGCCGTCCAGCATCACCTCTTCCGCATAAGGTTCCTGCGCCGGGTGCTCCAGCAGTTCCCTCCAATCCCCCCGCGCCTCTTCCCGCGCCAGATTACGCAAAACGGGAAGCCTCACCCCCAGCAGGCGCGTGACGCCGGGAATCAGGGAAGCGGAAAATTTCTGGAACTCCGGCTCCGCCAGAGCCTCCACCTTCTCCCGGAGCCTGCGTCTTCTCTCAATCATGCGCGGCATCCTATAAAAGGAGGGAATGAAGGACAAGGGAGAAAAAGAAATGGCAACCGGCAGACCGTTATAGTAGCGTAGAGGCAGAACGCTACCTGTCCCCCTGCCCCTCATGAAACAGCCCGGCCAATTCAACTGCCCCCAATGCGGCGCGCCCTTTTCCGCCGCGGACGTGGACGCCGCCCAGAATACCGTCACCTGCGGAAGCTGCGGCCACGCCGTTCCCTGGAACTCCCTGGTCCGGGAAAACGAATCCCCCGCCCCCCTGCCCACGCCTCCCAGACATCTGACCGTGCAGAAGGAAGACGGCAAAATCACGCTCACCTACAGGCATTCCCGCTTCAAAGTCCTGCTATCCCTGGGCTTCGCCCTCGTCTGGGGCCTCATCACCCTGTTCCTTCTCCGTCTGTCCCTGGGACCGGCAAAAACGGACTTCGCCCTGCCCGTCTTCACCACCTTCTTTGCCGTGAGCGAGGCATTCATCATCTTCATCTGCGTGGACATGCTCCTGGGCAAGGTCGTGGTCCGCGCGGAACCGGGCCGCGGCGCCCTCTTCCGCGGCATCGGGCCGCTGGGCTCCACATGGACCTTCCTGCTGCCCATGCAGGCCGATGTGGCCGTGGAACGTCCGGGAGGGGATGGGGACAAATACCGCCGCATCTCCATTCCCCAGCCCTCCGGCAGGCCCTTCTACTTCTCCGGAGGAATTTCAGAACCGGACGTCCTGGAATACATCGCCCTCGTTCTGCGCCGTTTCCGGGCCTGAAGCCGCACTTTTCCGGCTCATTTCCGGCTCATGACATGCTCTCCGGAAACGGAGAGCTCCCTTTTATTGTCCAACTGGCACAATAAAAAATTCCATGATAACCAACGAACTTGAAATTATTGACGTATGCGGCCGTGAAATCATCGACTCACGGGGCAACCCCACCGTGGAAGTGGACGTGGCTCTGGCAGGCGGCGCCATCGGCCGCGCATCCGTCCCCAGCGGCGCCTCCACCGGAGAGCATGAAGCCTGGGAGCTGCGCGACGGAGACTCCAAGCGCTACGGAGGCAAGGGCGTGCTCAAGGCTGTGGAAAACATCAACAAAATCATTGCTCCGGAAGTCGCGGGACACGACGCCACCCTCCAGCCCGCCATCGATAAAATCATGATCGACCTGGACGGCACACCCAACAAATCCCGCCTGGGCGCCAACGCCATTCTGGGCGTCTCCCTGGCCGTGGCCAAAGCCGCCGCCGTCCAGCTGGACCTGCCCCTCTTCAAATACCTGGGCGGCCCGAACGCCAAGGTGCTTCCCGTCCCCATGATGAACATCATCAACGGCGGCGCCCATTCGGACTCCCCCATCGACTTTCAGGAATTCATGATCGTGCCCAAGGGCGCCCCCACCTTCCGGGAAGCCCTGCGCTACGGCGCGGAAGTCTTCCATGCGCTGAAGGACGTCCTGCATGACCGCGGCCTGTCCACAGCCGTGGGGGATGAAGGCGGCTTCGCCCCGGCCCTGAAATCCGCGGACGACGCCCTGGAATGCATCGCCCGCGCCGTGGAACGCGCAGGCTACACGCTGGGCACGGACATCTTCATTGCCCTGGACGTGGCCTCCTCCGAATTCTACGACCCCTCCCAAAACCTGTACGTATTCAAAAAATCGGACGGACGCGGCAGGACGGCGGAAGAACTCACAGCCTACTACCAGGAGCTTCAGAAAAAATACCCCATCATCTCCATTGAAGACGGCTGTGCGGAAAACGACTGGCAGGGCTGGGAACAACTCACCAAAGCCATGGGCGACAACACCCAGCTCGTCGGAGACGACCTCTTCGTTACCAACGTGGAATTCCTCAACCTGGGCATCTCCCGCCATGTGGCGAACGCCGTGCTGGTCAAGGTCAACCAGATCGGCTCCCTGACGGAAACGCTGGACACGGTGGAGCTGGCCAAGGACAACAAATACTCCGCCATTATTTCCCACCGCTCCGGGGAAACGGAAGACTCCACCATTGCGGACATCGCTGTAGCGACCAACGCCGGACAAATCAAAACCGGCTCCCTCAGCCGTTCCGACCGCATGGCAAAATACAATCAACTGCTCAGAATTGAAGAGGAACTGGAAGATGACGCAATTTTTGGTGGTAAAATTCATATCTTGTGATCAAAAATGCCTTGTTTGACTTAGTAAAATGCTCTGGAGACGCCGCTATTACCATCGTTTTACCTTGGCGGAACTTGAAATCCGCCGGGAAAAACGTGCCCTCATCGTTCAGAGGGCTCTGCGGCTCTTCGCCATGGTGCTGGTCCTGTGCCTGACCATGCTGCTCTCCCTGGTCTGCTTCAAGCCGTGGAAGGACCTGCGCTCTCTGGAGCATGAGCGTTCCTTTCTTCAGGCGCGCCTGGAAAAGGCGCGGGAACAGATGGAACAGTCCAAAAACGAATTCATCTGGATCTCGCAGGACCCCCACTACTTTGAAATGATCGCGCGGGACAAGGGCAACCTGGCCCTTCCCGGCGAACATATCCTCCGCTTTGCGGAACCCAAGCGCCTGAAATAAGGCAGCATCCTTTGGCGGAATCCTCCCTTTCCCGATAAAAACGGAAACAGGAGCCGGCAGGCCGGAGACAAGACCCCGGCAGAAAAAGGGAGCTCAAGGAATAAACAGGCAGGCTCATTCCGGCAACTCCGCAATCGTGCCGAACACCTCCCGCCAACTTTCCATGGAAGCCTCCGGCCCCCGCAAGAGACAATGGATATTCCATTTTCCGTTTAATTTTTTCCGAAATAGTTTTCATAAATTATACGGGGATTATATGGAATCGGTCTATTTCAACATTTTCCTTATCTATTCTCCTTGCCTGCCGAAAAACCGTTCATGGTCTCTTCTCTTATGTTTCTTTCTCCGCCGCTCGTCAGCCACCCATCATTATTTTTTTCAATTCAATACATTCGTTTTTATAATCATACCATGCGTTATTCTCTATCAGTTCCGATATCTCCCATATCAACTTCTTCTCCTTGGCGTTTAATGCATCGTAATGCTTCCTAATACTATCAAGGGCATGTTGTACAAAAGAGTCGATATTACCCATCTTCTCTCCATGATACTCACCCAGAAAATAGTTGACGGTCAAATTTAAACATGCCGGGAAATAATATTTGAGAAACGATGTTGAAAAAATATAAGATGGCAAAATCGTGGTATCATATTCCAGAGGCAGCAGATCGTTCTCCCATGAACATTCAATCCAGTTCATTTTCCCGGCATGTGCATACTCACAAAATTCAATGACAGGGAGCGCGAAAGATTCACCATCCAGAGAATGGAGACATATTTTAAATTGTTCATCGCTCGGCAGTGGGAGCGCAGGATACATCTCCTCCATGATATTCATGAAATATTGATGCGACAGAATATCTTTATCCATAATTGTGAATAAACGGAAATCCGTGTTTCAATCAACAGCATCCTTTCCACGAATATTTATTTTTAACGCTGCCATATCCCTCCCTGTCATATTTTCCGCAACTTTTGGCGGCAAGCCTCCATGCCTTCCGCAACCATGGGGCCGGAAAACATGGAGAAAAACCGGAGGAAAAACTTGCACATCCGGTATAGTTCGGCTTACTTGCCCGGCTGCACTTCCGGCCTGGTCGCCTGGGAATATTCCTTCAGCAGCTTGGAGGACCACTGGATGGTGTCGGGATAGCGGCAGGCGGGTGTTTCCGTCAGATAGGAACCCAGTTTCCGCGCCAGAGGTTCCGCAAGCGCCGGATTCTGGAAATAAAGGTCCTTCTGCTCCTGATAGTCGCTGCTGACGCGGTAGCATTGCGGGGCGCGGTCCGGCACCAGCAGGTACTTCAAGTCTCCGTCCATCACGGCGGAAGTGTAATCCGTGCACCAGAACATCGTGCGCGGCACCTCGCCCGTCCGGTTTCCCACCAGGGACAGGATATCCATCCCGTCCAGCTTTTTGGGAATCTCCGCGCCGTTGGCTTTCAGCAGGGCCGGAAGCAGGTCCACCGTGGACACGGGCTGCTTGCACACGCTTCCGGGCACAAGCCTCTTGTCCGCCGGATATTTGATGATGAACGGCACGCGCACGCCGCCCTCAAAATGCAGCCTCTTGTGGCCGCGGAAAGGAGCGTTGCAGGACGGGGCCTCCGGCGCTCCGCCGTTGTCAGAAAGGAAAACCACCATGGTATTTCCGTCCAGGCCGTCTTTTTTCAGAGTGTCCAGAATGCGCCCTATGCCCTTGTCCATGGCGTACACCATGGCGCAATACAATCTGCGCTCCCGGTTCTGGACATTCTTGAACAGGGCTATGTCCTCCGGCTTGGCCTGCATGGGCCAGTGCGGCGCATTGTAGGAGACGAACATGAAAAACGGCTTCTTGTCCTGCTTCGCTTCATTCAGAAACTCCACGGCCCTGTCCGTGATGTCGTCCGTCAGGTAGGTAATGCCCGTCTTATCCGTGAAATTGGACTCAATGGCGGAAGGATTCAAGCCCTCTATCTCCTTTTTCCGGGGGAAATAATCGCGGGAGCCGCCCAGGAATCCCCACCAATGGGTAAATCCCCGTTCCGGAGGGGTAAACCCCTTCGTATGGCCCAGATGCCATTTGCCGAACACGGCGCTCCGGTAGCCGAAAGGCTCCAAATATTCGGGAATCAGCTTCTCCGTCAGGGGCAGCCCGTAATGGGAGTCCGGCAAATAATCGACTTTGGAATTGGGATTGGTGGTGATGCCGTAGCGCTTCGGGAACCGTCCGGTCAGCAGCCCCATGCGGGAGGGGGGCGCACATGGGGGGCCGTCACATAGGCGCGGGAACAGAACACGCCTTCTTTCGCCAGCCTGTCTATGGAAGGGGTCGGAATCTGCTTGGAGCCCGTGCATCCCAAATCCCCGTATCCCAAATCATCCGCCAGAATGACGATCATGTTCGGGCGGACTGTCTCACGAATTTCCGCCGCGGCCACGGAACAAAAAAACCCTGCCAAGACCAGCACCGCGTATAAGTTCCTCATCATTCCGCCAATATACGTACCGCCAGGGGCGGATCAATCAAAAAAAGAATCTTATTCCCTCCACTGCCTGAGGACTGCGGCCAGGTACTTTCCCGCTTCCCTGTCCACGGTTGTCATGCCGAAGACGAACGGTCTGCCGGACGGCTGTTCCACGGAAACAAGCACTTTCCCGCCAGTCCCATCTTCCAGGAGATGCGGGCTCCTTTCGCCAGGCGAAAACTCCTGCCTTCTCCCCATGCCCCAAACTCCCCGGAACAATTCTCCCCGGCCAGGCCTCAACGCCAGTTTTGCAGTACCGAACAGGAGGAACACGGCTCCAAACAGGACCGCGGCTCCCACCACCACAAAAGGAACGGTAAACAGCAACGCAGCTTCATCCAGGCCGGTCTTCTCCACGCCGTTCAAGGTGTAAAAAAAGGCTTTCCGGAAGCCATGACATACAGGAAAGCGGAAATCATCGTATTCCACACCAGGGAAAACAGCAGCAGGAAAAAACCTTCCTTCTTCATCTTTCCGAAGCGCAGCACGACGCCATGCATGTCCTTGGCAACCGAAACTCCGCTCGGCACGACTTCCGAAATCCCCTCTTCTTCCTCCGTCTGCATCAGTTCCGAAATTTTCCCATGCGGGAACAGGCGCGGCACAGGAACACGTCCCCGGCTACATTCACATTCTCCGGCAGCAGGGGTGCTCCGCACTTCGGACAATTCACTTGAAAAGAGCAGCCATGAAAGTCGTTTCATGATATTCCTAATCATCAGGCCCTGCACCGGAGTCCCGCAGACTAGTCCCTCATCTGACGCAGCAGGGCCGCCACATACTGCTGGGCCTCATCTTCCGCAATTCCCGTGCCAAACTGGAACGGCTTGCCGCCCGGCTGCTCCACCACGATCTTGTGCAGCACCCTGTCATTCTGCCGCATGCTGCTGTCTTCAATGGTAATGCGGGCATCCTTGGCCAGAAGAAACTTCTGGCGGCGGCCCATATCCCCCACCCCGCGGAACAATTCGCCACGGCCGGGATTCAACGTCAGCGTCATGCGGCCGAACAACGCATAAACGGCGCCGGCCAGTACCCCAATCCCCACCAGGATAAAAGGAATGAAAAACAACTGTTCAATCAAACTTCCGGCTCTTTCCTTTCCGGAAGAACTGAACAGAAAAACACACAAAAAGCCGTTCCAGAACAGGGCAAAAAACAAAAAGAAAAATCCGATGGCCTTTGATTTCCTGTACGTCACCTCCAGGCCGCGCGGCGTTTTCATCACTTTCATGCGGCATGGAAGGGTCTCCAGAATTTCCTCATCATTCTTCTCCCGGACCAGATCGGAAAATTTGCCTGTGCAATTGCAGGAGCGGCACAGGATGACATCCGCAGCCACATTCACATCTTCCATCGCCAGCGGGGCGCCGCACTGCGGGCATCTCAATTCAACCGGGGCAGTCATTGACGGTTAATCTAACATATTTCCCGGCTCTGGAAAGTATAATATACCTTAACCCTCAAACAATCCGATTTCCATATCCCGCACAACCTCTCCTCCTTTGCGGGTGCTTCACATCAACAGCGCGCGACCGGAAACAACCGGAACCGCCAATCCGTAATGACGGCATTCCTAAACGGATTTCCGGTTCAGCCACGCACAAATGTATTCGGCCACTTGCACATCCTGGTTCCCCCAGCCGAAACGGAAATCCTTCCCGCCCGGCTGCGGAACGGCAACAAGCTGGAGAACGGTTCCCTTGGATGACTTCACTTCCACAACCCGCGCCGTCTCCTTCCCGGAAAAAGAAAAACGCCAGCTCCACCCCACCGGGCCTATGCCCCGGAATACGGTACCGTGCCCACGGCCCACCTCCACCACCATCCTGCCGAACAACAGCAGCAGACCCATGGCGGGAACAACTATGCCGGCCAGCACGAACGGAAGCAGAAACAACAGCAGCACCGCTGCATGCATATTGCCGATGGAGGAAGAAAAAATATTGGACAAGAAAGAAACCAGCGCCGAATCCCATACGACGGCAAAGACCATCAGGGCAAGCCCCTCCCAGCCGAAGCGGCGGTAAACCAGCCTTCTCCCGTTCATGCTGCACTTGTCCAGCGTGATGCACGACGGCTTTTCCACGCGGAAACCGGCCCTCTTCACATCATCCGCCTTTCCCGTATAACCGCAGGAGCGGCACAGGGCAAGCCCGGTTCGCAAATTGACGTCCTCCCCCGGCAGCACGGAGCCGCACCAGGGACAGTAATACTCATTGATGGAACCATTCATCGGCAGGAACGCGGCACACTTGATCGAAAACACAGCCTGAAACGGGACGGCCTATTCCGGCGGCTCTCCGCTGATGCTGACCGTATCAAACTCCACGATTTTTACAATAATGTTCTCCGCGGCGTCCGCCTTCCGGCCGCGGATGGCGTCCAGAAGGTCGTCATGGAGCTTCATCGCTCCGGGATCGTACTGCTTCTCCTCAAGCAGGTTTTCCAGATTCTCCTGCACGTTGCGGATGATCACATTGTACAATTCCGCAAGCACCGGGTTGTGCGTGGCCCGGGCCACGGCGGCATGGAACAGCATGTCGTCTTCAATGCCCGGCCTGACCCTGGCATGGCAGTCCTTCAAGGCAGCCTCCAGAATCTCCAGGTCCTCTTCCGTCCTCTTCACGGCGGCCAGGCGCGCAATCTCCTTTTCCAGCGCCAGACGCGCTTCCAGAATCTGGGGCAGCTCCGACTCCCGGAGCCGGTTGCTGACCGCCACGGCAAAACGGTCGGAGGCCATCACGTAAGTGCCGTCCCCGGGCCGGGCTTCCAGCATTCCCATGTGGATCAGGGATTGCAGGGCTTCCCGGATGGTGTTGTGGCTCACGGAAAAGGCGCGGGCCAGCTCCGGCTCCGCCGGAATGCGGTCTCCCACCTTCCATTGGCCGGACCGTATCATGGACTCCATGGCATTGAGGACCTGCCGGGAAAGGGACAGCCTCACGGGTTTCTTCAAATCCATCTGTTTTCCTTTTTTCATGGGAATCTCAGCGAATCACCGTCCAGAGACGCCCCTTGTCCGTCCTGATCAACTGAATGTCCAGGTCAAAGGCGTTCTTTAAATTCTCCTCCGTCAGCACCTCGTCCCTGCTGCCGCTCGCCACGATCTGGCCGGACTTCAGAATCATCCCGCAATCAAACACCGGCAGAATGTCTTCAATGCGCTGGGTGATGAAAATCATGGTCAGGTCCGGCCGCGTGGCCGCCAATTCTTCAATGGTTTTCAATAAAAACTCGCGTCCGGCCAGGTCCAGGTAAACGCTCGGCTCGTCCAGAATCATCAACTCCGGATTCGTCATCAGCGCACGGGCGATGAGCACTTTCACCTGCTCTCCGGAAGACATGGCCACCACGGGCCTGTCCATCAAATGCTCCGCCTTCAGGGACTTCATGATCCCGGCGGCCTTCTTCTCCTCTTCCGGCGTCGGTTCGCGCAGGAGGCCGATCGTTCCGTCCGGTCCGGAAAGCACCATGTCGCGACCGTTCCAGGCCCCGTCCTCCAGCCACTTGTGCATGAACGGGCTCACCCACGCAATGGATTTGCGCAGCTCCAGCAGGTTCACGTGCCCGAATGTCTTGCCGAGCACCTGCACCTTCGCGCCGAACAGGGGCCACGCAAACCCCATCAGCAGCTTCACCAGCGTAGTCTTTCCGGCTCCGTTCGCGCCCAGAATAAAACAGCGCTCTCCGCGCCGCACCTGCCAGGAAATATTGTGCAGGATTTCCTGGCCGCCCAGGTACACCCTGGCGTTTTCCACATTGACGGCCGGCAGAAAATTGTCCATATCCAGAAAAAGAAGGGCTTCCGCGGGGAAGCCCGATGATTGTCCGGGCCGCTCCGTCCGTGCGGAGGAGCGGCCCGTGGAAAAAATCAAAGGAAGCCTCAGTTCCTTTCAAACAGGCTGCGGATCTTGGCGCCCACGATTTCCACCGGGTGCTGGCCCAGGGCTTCGCGCTTCGCCTTGAGGTTGGGAGCGCCCTTCGCGGCTTCTTCCAGCCAATCCTTGGCGAACTTGCCGGATTCAATGCGCTTCAGGGATTCCTTCATGCGTTCCTTCACGTCGGCGGGCAGAATCTGCGGACCGTTGTAGTATTCGCCGAACTCGGCGGTGTTGGAAATCACGGAATTCATCTTCTGGATGCCGCCGTTGTAGATCAGGTCCACGATCAGCTTGGCTTCATGCACGCATTCAAAATAGGCCATTTCCGGGGGATAACCGGCTTCCGTCAGCGTTTCAAAGCCGTACTTCATCAGGTCCACCAGACCGCCGCAAAGAACGTTCTGTTCGCCGAACAGGTCTTCATACGTTTCCTGGGCCATCGTGCATTCCAGCACGCCGCCGCGGGTCAGGCCTTCCGCCTTCGCCATCGCAAGGGCCACGTCGCGGGCCTTGCCGGAGGGATTCTGGTGCACGGCGATGAGGCCGGGGCAACCGAAGCCTTCTTCAAACACGCGGCGCACTTCCGTGCCCGGTCCCTTGGGGGCCACCATGATCACGTCCACGTCTGCGGGGGGAACGATGGTGTTGAACACGTAGGCGAAGCCGTGGGAGCAGCAAAGCGTCTTGCCGGCCTTCAGGTGGGGCTTGATTTCAGCTTCGTACACGGAACCGTGGCTTTCATCCGGAAGAAGAATGTGGATGATGTCCGCCTTTTCGGCGGCTTCAGCCACGCTCATCACCTGGAAGCCTTCCTGGGTGGCGGCGTCAAAAGACTTGCCGGGGCGAACGCCGATAATCACGTTCACACCGGAGTCACGCATGCAAAGTGCCTGGGCGCGGCCCTGCGCGCCATATCCGATAACGGCAACGGTCTTGCCGTTCAATGCGCTGAGATCAGCGGCGTTGTCATGAATAATATCCATTGTTACTCCTTCTTTAGGTCATTCATCCAAACATCCAATGTTTGGATGAATAACAACATAAGCTTCTCCGCTCCGATTGCAAGCGCATTTGGCGCATTTTTTCGTTTTTATGTTACAGACTCTTCCCCGTCAAGGCGCCGTCCGCCTGCAACTCCGCCCTCCGGTCACGGGCGTTACAGGCCAAAAAATTCAAACAGGGAAATGCCCTTGAACCTGAAAACCGCCTCTTTTCCGGGCACGTTCAACCTGTGCATCCGGCGTCCCCCGGCCGGCAAAACCTCACGAAAGGCGAAGAAAGGAATTCTTCTCCCCCTAACGCCAGTAAAATATCTCCCTTACGGAAACTCCGCTTTCAGGGACAAAAGCTTCCGATACCAAGCGCATCCCGGTTATGAAGGAATACGGCGGAAATATTGCCTTGCCGCAAACCTGCCGCACCATCCTCCGGCAATTAAAATTCCCGGCTTTCATCCCCAGGATTGCACGCCAAAGCGGAGCAAAGGGAACATGCCGCTGTTTCCGAACCACCCGGAAAGACGGGAAAACGCCTGTCAAAGAAAACCGCCACGGTCCCGGAAACCCCGTTAACGGCACTGGCCTACTCCGGCCTCCGCCGGACAAAAGGCATGGGAATAAATCAACCGGGACGTATCATACCCCAGGTCCCGCGCACAACGCAGCATCTCTTCCAAATGGTCCTCTTCCACATCGGGATTCCGGGCCAGCAGCCACAAATAATTCAGGGAACCGCCGGACACCACGGCGCGGGTGTAATCCTCATCCACAAAAGCCACCTCATACCGTCCGTACACGACCGGCACGAAGTACACCTTCAAATGGTTCGGGGCATCCGCCACCCTGGCGCGGGCATGCACCTCGCGCCGTTCTCCGGTCCGGGCGTCATAACCGCCGTTAGTCACGGAAACGGTACCGTCTTCTCCATGGTCGTAACGGGCGTACACCTTGCGCAAGCCGCTCTCAAACCAATTCTCCAGACGGGCGATCTCATGCCATTCTCCCAGATAACGTTCCAGATTGAAATCCGGCATGGCGGGGGTTTTCACGGAATGTCCGTGGAACAGGGACGTAACGATGGTCTGCAACACACTCATGACTTGACGGGAAATGCTTGATGGAAAAATGTACTGATATCGGGATATTGAAATTCAAAACCTTCGCGCAGGAGGGTCTCCGGCTCGGCGCACTGGCCGCTGGTAACCACCTGGGACGCCTCCCCCATCACCAGCCGTACGGCGGCATCCGGAATCCGGACGGACGCCCTGGTATGGAAATGTTCCGCCACGGCCTTGTAAAACTCCTCATTGGTGGTGCGTTCGGGGGCCGTCACATTGACCGGACCGGAAACATCCCCGTGCTCCAGGATAAACGCCAGCGCGTTCACCAGATCGTCCAGGGCCACCCAAGAAAAGGCGTGATCCGGCTTCCCTACGGAAACCGTCACCCCGAAGCGGGTCGGCATGATCATCTTGGGAAGCGCGCCGCCGTCCGGGGAAAGCACCACGCCAAACCGCGTGCGGACCAGGCGCACGTGATCGTTCACGCGTTCCGCCTCCGCTTCCCAGGCCTCGCACAACTCCGCCAGAAAAGAGCCCTCCGCCGGATCGTCGTGCTCGCCGTGGCAGCCGTCCGGACTGTAATACCCCACGGCAGACGTGGAAATCATCACTCCCGGTGGTTCGTGCAGAAGATTCACTGCCTCCACCAGCTTGCGCGTGGTCATGATCCGGCTGTCCATCAGCTCCAGCTTGTAGGCATCCGTCCAGCGGCGGTCCAGGGGAGCGCCCGCCAGATTGACCACGGCGGAACATCCCGCCAGCGACTGCACCAGACAATCCGGGCTGTCCTGCGTGAACAAATAGCGCCACAACGGCACCGCCTCATGTCCCAGCACCTCCAGGCGCTCGGACAAATGGCTGCCGATGAATCCGCTGGACCCCGTGATGGCGACTTTCATGACTTTTTACCGGATAAGGACACCATACCCGCACATTTTCCCTCCGGTTACTCCGCCGGCGGAAACGCTGCCGGAAACGGGCGTCCGCTGGCTGATGAGACATATCCCTTCCCGTCCTCCGTTCAGCAGAGAACGCAACTAATGACGCTGCCGCATGAAGGATGCCCGCATTTCCTTTAATAAAAAACTTCATGCGGCCCAGAACATTGATTACCATGCTGCGTGCAGGTCCGGAACAGCCCCGTTCATTAAACGGAACGCCATCATTCGCTCTTCCGCCATCTGAAAAGGCGGCAAAATGCAGGAAAAATCATGAAAACATTTTTCTCCAACGCAAATATCACAAGCATGACATCCGGACTCTTTTCCATGCTCCTTGTCTGGATGCTTTTCCATGCGGGAATTGAAGGGGCTCAAGCCGACACGGCAGGCGGAAACCTCCCAAGCCCCGGGACCATAGCCCTGCTGCAGCCGGAGGACGAGGAATGTATTGCCCTGGGGAAACTCCTTCAGCAATCGAAACTGGAACAATTTTACTCCAAGGCGGATACCATGCTGGACAATATTGACACGCTGAAAGGGGAGGATTTGCGGTTATCTGAACTGAAACGGCTTTTCTGGGTGTTTTACCATGTAGCCTCTGCTCCAACCTTCCACCTGGACTATGATGAACATACGGAGAACACCTTTGATGAAAGTATGGACTATGAGGTAAAGCTCAACATCCAATATGACATGGAAAAACTCTCCCGCAGCCCGGAATCGGTTTCCGCCAGGCACCCTATTGACAAGAAAAGCGCGGCTGCGCTGCTGGCCCAATATTCCTCCGCCGTCGTCCTGGCGTTTCGCAAGGACTATAACAAGGATTTAAAGGAAAAACACAGGCTGATGGTCATGGAATACGATCAAAAGGAAGCTGTCCTGAAAGAAGAATACGCAGAGAAAGAAGAATCTTCCCTCTTCAATACGCTAGTGGACAAAAGAATCAATTTTGAAAACAAAATTATTATTCACGAAATAAGAAACAACAAGGTGCAGCAGACTCTTCAAAACTCGCTGGAAAGAATAATATGGCTGACCCTTCTGCTCCAATGCTGTCCAGAACAGCCTGCCGCGGTAAAGCGATACATACGGAATGCAGGATACGAGGAAAAAGAAATTCCCGCCCTGCTCCATAGGACCGTCGGAAAAACAAAAAACACGGAATTCCTATACGACGCATTGGAAAAATCCCCCGCATCCCCGGCACATACCTGACTGTCTCCACTGGAAAAAAGTCCCGGTCCTGTTGAACGGGCATCCCTGCGGATATCTGTTCTTTCCCCGGATCAGAAAAACATGGATGAACCGGCAGATTTCCTCCCCCTCCCAGCAACCGCACCTCAGGCAATGAGTCTGAGAGAGCTCTTCAAAGGCCTTCGGCAATAAACGCCTTTGTTCTCACCGTTTCCACGCGCAGCGCCATGATCCGGCGGTATTCTTCGCTGGCAAAGCATGCATTCAGCCTCTCCCGGTCGGGAAAACGGATGATGATCATCCGGTCCGGCCTGTCTCCGGGCGAAAGCGAATCAATCACCTCCGTGCGTACCAGATATTCTCCGCCGAAACGTTCGACAATCGGCTTCACCAGGGCGATGTAGGAGTCGTACGGCGCACGGTCCACCGCTTCGTCCATGGAAATCATGACTATAAAATAAGCACTCATGAATGTTCAGCACTGTACTCCGTTTTAACCGTAAATCCATGTTAAAAACGGGTCCGGGCCTGCGGACCGTTCCCGTGGCTGCATGCGTGCCCGGCAAATCCTCCCGGACGGAACCATGGGGATTCCTTCCGAGGAACGGCAACTTTAAAAAGAAAGGCTCTTATGCCCAGGGATTTCCAGGATTTTCTTCCCATCTGAAACCCCGGCATCAATCCATACTGGAAATGGAAAAGCCGTCATCGTCTTCCTCTTCCGCAAATTCATGCTTCAGCAGAAACAGGCCGAAAGCGTTCATCAGCACACAGGTGATGTAAAGCATCACGGCCAGCGAGAAGAAAGTCATCAATATTCCGGAAGGAAGGTACGCCACAATCACCGCCCCCGCCAAAACACCGAGAACCAGACCCAGATAAGTCATGGGTGCCTTCCTGACGAGATCCCACCAGCCGGAGGGGGAAAGGCCGTCAAAACTGTCCATGAGAGCCGTTCTCATGAATATTCCCGGAAAATAGATAATTCCCGCGATCATGAAAAACCACCCCGGAAGGGCGTCCGGCTCCCAGTCAACCACATTCAGGTAAATGGAGAGCGGGAGAAAGGCAATGACGGCACACACCAGAGTCCGCACATAAGGCAGAAAAAGGGACTCAAACCAGCCCTCCAGCTCGGGAAAATGGCAGATGCCCTCATCGCCCATGGCGGACTGCCTCACCATTTTCATGCAGAAGGCGCACATAAAGGGCCCCAGAAAACAGAAATTGGCAATCCAGCCGAGCACGGGAGCCCACAGGGCCAGGTACATCGCCCAGACAATCAGCACGCTGAAAACAAAAACCATGGGCCGTTCCCGGAAAGGATAGCCCAGAGAGGAAAGGTAGTTGGACATATAAAAAATGTTAGAACACTCCCTCCGCATCGTCAACGCATTATTAGCCATTTCCCAACAAATTCACGATACTCCGTCAGGAATAAAAATCCTCCACTGCCCGGGCAATCCGTTCCATCTCCTCCCTGCCGCAGCGCTGATCTATCGGCAGGGGCAGCAGGTTCAGCGCCAGCTTCCGTTCCACTCCGTCAAACGGAGCCCATTCCAGAACCTCCGGCCACAGCAGGGGAATCAAAACATGCGCGTCTATCAGCGCATCCCGCAATTCCGGCAATCCCGTCCGGAACGGATAGCAGTACGGAGCGGACATGGCGTTTACATCCGGAGACAGTCTGTTCAAATGCCCCAGCCATTCATGGAGGAACAGGAAATTTTCCATTCTCCTGTGCCGCGCGCTTTCATAATCAATACCGTTGATCAGGCGTTCCGTCAAACGGGACATGCGGCGCAGGGGAACGGACTTCAGACGGCGTTCACTTCGTTCACATGCGCCCGAGGCCGCTTCCGGCCCGCAGGCCGCGCATTCCAGCAGAAAAGCGGCATGCGGCAGGGACTCGTCCCGCTCTTCCAGTTCCAGGCAGGGGCAGTCCATCACGGCCACGCCGCCGTCCGGCAGGCCGGAAAATTTGCGCGGGCTGTACAGGGCCGCCGTTCCGGAGCGCGGCGGAGAATATAATGCCAGCGCATTGTCCACAATCAGCCTTCCCCCGTACTGCTCCGCCAGCATATCCACGCATGCCTCCTTGATGCCGAAGTAATTGGCGTACAGGAAATACTCCCCCTCCTCCAGAACGGGCAGGCTTTCCGGTTCCAGCCTTTCGTCAATGCGGTAAAAGGAACACGGAATCCGGAGCAGTTCCATCGGTTCCAGAATTGTAGCACATGTGTACCAGGGAACATAGACGCGGCGCACGCCGCCCAGACAGCGCAGAATGTATTCCAGAGCCCGCCTCCCGGAATTCACGGCCACGCTGCGCCCCGCATGCCATTGCGGGAAATTGCCGTATTCCGGCAATTCCAGCCCGAAAAACCCGCCTATGCCCGTGCTCTTTTCCATGCACACCAAACCATACCATATGTTATCCCGAAAAGAAAGCTCCGGAAAAACTTCACAGCCCCCGGCAGCCGTCAACGGTGACCGGACCGCCCCCCTCAATCACGGTGAAAGAAAAAGAACCGGAAAATACTCTGGTCCCGCTTGCGGACTTTGAAAAGGAGGGAGGCGCCTCCGGGATTACCGGCTTGACCGGACATGACCGGGAAGGCAAGATCAGGAAGGAGTGGATACGGTCCATGCGCGGCAAAACCGAATCCACACTGCGGGGGCAATCCCCCGGAAACGGCGTCCCCTGAAAGGGCCGCCGCATTTTGAACGAATCATCCACAGAGAAGATCATCACCCCCATGCCATCAACATTCACTCTTCACAGCAACGACCTCGGCGGCGTAGTCCGGCAGCCCCAGCGGCATTTCAGCGTGGGCGGCGGCAACCGGTCCCCGCAGCTTTCCTGGACCAATCCTCCGGAAGGGACAAAAAGCTTCGCCGTCACCATTCATGACCCGGACGCGCCCACGGGCAGCGGCTTCTGGCACTGGCTGGCCGTCAACCTGCCTTCCTCCGTCCGGGAACTGCCCTCCGGCGCGGGTGATCCCGCCCTGGGCCTGATGCCGGAACAGGCCGTCCAGATACGCAACGACGCGGGTTTTGCAGGGTACAGCGGCAGCTTCCCGCCCGCGGGCCACGGATGGCACCTGTACCTGGTCACGGTGTACGCGCTGGACACGGATTTCCTGCCCGTGGCGGAAGACACCCCGGCCGCCCAGGTAGGGTTCCAGCTCTGGCAGCACACCCTGCAAAAAGCCTCCATCGTCTTTTACGACCGGGTGCAGGCGGAATAAAGACCGCACCGGAGAAAATCCCCGCCTCTACCGGGCTTCCGGCGCGGACGCCTTTCCGGCGTGCATCCAGGTCGCCCGGTGCCACAGCCCTTCCAGCACTCCATAGCGGTGGCGTTCCAGCCACCAGCGGCAGAACCATATCTGCCCGACCATGGCGACGCAACCGATTGCAAAACTGGCCAGATACCCGCAATAGGGAGCCAGTCCCAGAGCATATGGGAAAAAGATCAGGGAACCGATCATGGACTGGGAAACGTAGTTGGTCAGGCTCATGCGCCCGTAAGTCAGCAAGGGAACCGTTACTTTCCTGAAATATTCCAGCCGGTACAGCAGAACGAAGGCTGCCACCCATACGCCGGTAAAGCAGACGTTGTGCCACATGGTAAAGATAGTGTGCAGGGGGCCAGACAAGCCCGGAAGGTCCATCACCACATAAAACGTCACGGTCCCCGCCAGGGAAAGAAGAATGGCGCGGGTCCAGAACACGGCGTTCCGGTCATTCTGCAAAAAGAATTCCTGCCGCCCCAGCACGAAACCCAGTAAAAACAGCCCCGGCGCCTGCATCAGGCGCCCGGCCTCAATACCCCAGGCCAGACTGGCCCACTGCCCCACCGTCAGATTCTCCCAGGCCATCAGCCAGAAATTGCCCGTATCCACGGCCGTTTTCAGGGAAGCGTACGATTCCGCGACGGACAGGGAGGGCGGCGCCCAGCCGGGACTCACCCACTGCGCCGCCACATAAGCCCACTCCAGGGGCTGTGCCAGGAAAATCAGGGATAATATGACCAGCGTGGAGGTTTTCAAACGGCGGCACGGCACCAGCAGAAGCCCTGCGATGGAGAAAGTCAACAGCACGTCGCCTCCCGGAAAAAACACCGCATTCATGCAGGCGAACACGGCCAGCAGGCACATGCGCCAGACAAACCTGCCCGCAAAGTCCCGGCCCTCCCGGGCCTGGTTGCGGTACTGGATGGCAAAGGTGAACCCGAACAACAGGGCGAAAATGGTATAGGACTTCCCGGCGAACAGGAAGAAAAAAGCTTCCTTGAACTCCTGGTTGGCTGCCTCCATCGCCACAGAAGAGGCCACGGGATAGGAATTATAAATGAAATGCTCCAAAAAATGCAGCAGCATGATCGCCATCACGGCAAAGCCGCGCAAGGCGTCCACCACATAAATACGTTTGCTGTCCGGAGAGGGCAAAAATTCCACAGAGACCGTGTATACATGATGGCGGAGCCATTTACAGCCAAAAATGCCGGAGAGGCATGTTTTTGGAAAAATTTCCTTCCTTCACTGCCGGAAAACTACCACGACCGGAACGGGGCCCTTCCACCATATTCCTGAAAATTAAAAGGTCCCGCCCTCTTTCTGCTTGCAGAACGCCGGGGGGAATGGCATAAAATTATCCAGAACTCTAACAATTCCCCCTGCCTTTCTTTCAAGAAGCCGGGGCCATCCGGCAGTTCCCCATGAATACCCACTTCTCTCTCTCCCCGGAAGAGCTCCGCACTGCCGTGCAGAAGCTTGACGCCCTGGCCTCCGCCATGAACCAGGTTCTGTTCGGCAAGGAAGATCTCATTGAACTTATCCTCACCGGCGTGCTGGCCCGCGGCCATATCCTGCTGGAGGGCCTGCCCGGACTGGGCAAAACGGAACTGGTCAAGGGGCTTTCCAAGGCGCTGGACATTACGGCAAGGCGTGTGCAGTTCACTCCGGACCTGCTGCCCGGAGACATCACGGGCACCCCCGTCCTGCAGGAGACGGACGGGAGAAAATCCTTCGTCTTCCAGGAAGGCCCCGTATTCGCCAACATCATGCTGGCGGACGAAATCAACCGGGCCTCCCCCAAAACCCAGTCCGCCCTGCTGGAAGCCATGCAGGAAAGGAAGGTCACCGTCATGGGCCAGTCCCATTCTCTTCCGGAGCCCTTCTTCGTGCTGGCTACCCAGAACCCCATTGAACTGGAAGGCACCTACCCCCTGCCGGAAGCCCAGCTTGACCGCTTCCTGTTCAAGATCAACGTAGGCAGAAATCCCGCGGAGGTGCTGACCCGCATCGTCCTCAACCGTGAAATGGGCGTGGAACCCGCCGTTCCCCGCGTGCTGGACGCGGAGGAGCTTCTCCGCCTGATGGGACTTGCCCGGCGGATCGCCATCCCGGATGCCGTGGCCGGATACATCGGGAGGCTCGTCAACGCCACCCATCCCGGCGAATCGGAAGCGGCCCGCGGTGTCAAATACGGGGCCAGCCCCCGCGCCGCCCTGGGACTGGCCGCCGCCGCCAAGGCGCGCGCCCTGCGCCAGGGACGCCCCTTCTGCTCCTTTGAAGACGTGCAGGCCGTCATCCGTCCCGTGCTGGAACACCGCATCCTGCTGGACCACATGGCGAAGCTGGAAGGAGCGACTCCCGGAGACGTCGTGGAACGGCTCCTGACAGAAATTCCAGCCCAGGACAAGCCCCTGCCACACTCCCTTGCCGCAGCTAAAATCCATTAATCCCACCCCCTGTTCAACCATGTTCCGCCAGTTGCTGAAACGCCGTGGACTGCTCTTCGCCTTTCTTCTGCTTCCGCCGTCCGCCCTTGCGGTCCCTGCGGGAAGCGCGGAAAAAGCCCCCGAATTGAAGT
>VOFH01001938.1_pt1 | contig 47681 bp, 68 predicted proteins | sample 5384091 | NCBI WGS metagenome assembly VOFH01 (sample SAMN12384727, study PRJNA508395) | human gut metagenome | isolation source: healthy gut G | host: Homo sapiens
AGGACAATAGGACATCAAGGCCACATCATGCTCTCTCATCCACGGCAGAAGGCTGTATTCAATGCCTCTGGAACCGGTATGATAAAGAACCTGGTTTACCAGGCAGTTTCTGCCTTCCGGGATCTGCCACAGTTCTTCCATATCATCAATATCAAAGTTGGAAACGCCCCATTCTTTGATCTTTCCTGCTTTTTTCACCCGTTCCAGCTCTGCTACGGTTTCTTCCAGAGGATAGCTCCCCCTCCAGTGGTACAGATAAAGATCCAGATATTCTACACCCATGCGCTTCATGGAATTATCTAGCGCCTGTTCCAGTCGGTGTTTCCCCGCATTGTTTGGCAGAACTTTGGATACCAGAAAAAGATCATCCCGTTTTTTATCAGAAATGACCTCTTTTATAAGACTTTCCGCTTTTCCATTTCCATACATTTCTGCAGTATCGATCAGCGTCATACCAGCAGAAATGCCTGTGCGCAGACTTTCCATTTCCCGCGCTCTTGCTGCTTTATTTTCCCCAAGGAACCAGGTTCCAAGCCCTAAGGCCGGAACCTGCACTCCATTTCTTAATATAACTGTATGTTTCATATTAGATCAGACCTGCTTTTTCCATTTCTTTTTTCATCTTATCATAAGACGCACCTTCTGGTGTTGGAAGATTTGGTAAATATGGTTTTCCAGCTGCCTGTCCACGCATGATGGCCATATCCTTTGCAGCTACCGGAAAACTTGCCCCATCCATAGCCAGACGCACCGGATTTAACTTATACTGAGCTGCCAGGGAACCTTTCAGATCTCCGGCCACATATTTATTGTAAATATCTACGATCAGCTCCGGCATAAAGTTTCCGGCTGTACACACTCCGCCTACAGCTCCGATACATAAGCTGGCATACAGCAGTGTGTCCTTTCCACCAAATACCTTAAAGCCTACATCTGCATTTCTTCGGATAAATTCTTCTGTCTGGGTGATATCACCGGATGTATCTTTCATTCCTACGATAGTTTTCCAACTCATGGGCCAGTTTTTCTACCAGATCCCCGCTTAAGGTATAACCAACTCTTCCAGGGTTATTATACAGCAGAACCGGTGTTTCCGGAACTGCCTCTGCGATCGTTTTAAAATGCAGGAACAGTTCATTAAAATTCGGTTTTAAAAACATTGGCTGTAAAATGGAAATGCCTGCTGCGCCATTTGCCACTGCCATTTTGCCAGGCGGACACATTTCTTTGTATTGATAGCGCCGATACCAAAGTAAACCGGAACTCTTCCCGCAGCCTGGTCTACCATGATCTTAAATCCGCGCTCCATTTCCTCTTCTTCGATCTGGTAAAACTCGCCGTTGGAACCAAAAGCAAGGATCCCGTGAAGACCGCCATTAATCACATAGTCTACCTGTGCCCGCATAGCTGCTTCATTGATTTTTTCCTCTTCGTCAATAACTGTAATAATAGGAACAATAACGCCCTTGATAAAATCTGTATTCATAACATTTCCCTCTTAGATCAATAAAGAATTATTTTTCTTTTACAATAGAAACACCGGTCATTCTCTCATAGTAACGGATGATGTCATCATGATCACAGCTGCCTTCGTCATGGTTCTTTAATTCCTGCATTACTTCCATCATATGTGCGGTCATTGGTACTGGCATATTGATAGCGTGGGAAGCATTTAATGCATTGTTTAAATCCTTGATGTGCAGGTCAATTCTGAATCCAGGCTTGTAATTTCCAGCTAACATCATAGGCACCTTTGCGTCCATAACAGTAGAACCAGCAAGGCCGCCACGGATGGCCTGATATACCAGTTCTGGATCGGTTCCCATTTTCTTTGCAAAGGTCATTGCCTCTGCGCAGATACCGATATTGGCTGCAACGACCATCTGGTTAGCCAGTTTTGCTACGTTTCCGGAGCCGATCTCACCTACATATACAACAGAACTTCCCATTGCCTTTAATAAGTCAGTGTACTTGTCAAATACCTCTTTCTTACCACCACACATGATAGATAAGGTTCCATCAATTGCCTTTGGCTCTCCGCCGGAAACCGGGCAGTCTAACATTTCCATGCCAGTTCTTTCTTTTAACTCAGCTGCAATCTTCTTGGACTCTACTGGATCGATGGAAGACATGTCGATGACTACGGTATCTTTATCTGCTCCCTCTGCAACACCATTTTCACCTAATAAAGCAGCTCTTACATTTGGAGAATTTGGCACCATGGTGATGACTACGTCTACGCCCTTTGCTACTTCTGCGTTATTTGCACCTGCTGTAGCGCCTGCTGCTACCAGTTCCTCTACTGCTTCTTTGTGGAAGTCATTCACACAAACCTGATAACCTGCCTTTAAAAGGTTCTTTGCCATTGGCTTTCCCATAATTCCTAATCCGATAAATCCTACTTTCATTTTTTATTCTCTCCGTTATTAAACTTGAATTTTTCGAATTAATACTTACCAGTTTTTCGGATAATAGATCTCTCTGCTCTCCATAAGCCCATCTTTTTCCAGCTTCGCAATATCCAGACGCTTTGGATTACCAGGAAGATCTGGTTGGCAGTAGAAGCGGCCGTTCTTTTCCTCGGGCTGGAACAATGTGTAGGCGCCCACAGGACGACTGATGGGCTCATGATATTCGATCCATTCATTCTCGCTGTAAAGGCAGCCAAAGATAGCGGTTAAGTAGATTCTTCCACCAGATGTGAATTTAACTCCCTTTTCACGGGCCAGGTCACGGATTCTTATGATGTCATCCATTCTTGTCATTCTGCCAATAGAAGGCTGAACGTGATCCACGCCTTTTTCAATATAAGTTTCATATTCATAATAAATCCTCATGGACTCTCCAAAAGCGATTGGAATTTTCACTCCCATTTCTTTTAACCTGCGGATTCCGTTCATGTTGTGGGAATGGATCGGTTCCTCCAGCCATGCCAGATGATATGGTTCACACATTTTTCGCAAACCGGAATGCATTGTCCACATCCCATCTCTGATTGCAGTCAACTGCTACACCGATTTTGTCTCCCACTGCCTTGCGGACCTTCTCGATTCTGCGAAGATCCCGCTCCATATCGGTACCGTCATTACTTCCCACCTTAAATTTAACAGTGGTATATCCTTCTTCCACGTACCGGACCATATCTTCTACCAGCTCATTGTCTTCTAAAAGAAGGGAACCGCCTCCCTTGTAAGCCTGTGCCCAGTCCTTAGTTGCACCCATAAATCTGTGAAGAGGCTTTTTCGCCCTCTGAGCCAGAATATCCAGCATCATCAGATCCAGCTGTCCTACCTCCACTGCCTTTTCGCTTTGAAATCCGGCGTTTCTTATCTTCCAGTAAAGGCTGTTTCTCCACTCATTGTAGCTGTGTTCCTCTCCATTCAAAACCATAGGAAGGATATCAGTAACAAATCCAGGACCTACAGTCAGGTGAGCACATGCTCCTTCCTGATCATACAGTTTAATACATCCCTGCTCAGGAGCGAACTTTCCCATTCCTCCGGTTCCGTCTTTAAAAAGGCTTTGGAAGGGAATCTTATGAAAATGATAATACACGGCTTTTGTAAATTTTATTTTATCCTCAAAAGAAAAAAGTAAACATCTTCATTGCCTCCGTTTATCTTTTTTATTTTTATAGATCTTATAATCCTGTGGAAGACAGCTCATTTGCTACACCGTCTTCTACGATCTTTGCACAGGACATGGAATCACTTTCTCCATAGCTGGAAAGCTGAAGAGCATTAAAGAATGTACCATCTGCGCCAGTAAAAGAGCTTCTTTCAAAGGTAGGATCCATCTGGAAGCTGCTCCATTCCATTACCTTTGCATTTGCCTCTGCTACCTGGCTTCCGCTCAGATCCAGCATAGAAAGTCCAGCCTTGTTAGCAGGAACACCACGGGTATCTCCCAATGTCTTTACACCATCTTCTTCGGCTACCAGGAACTGGATCAAAGCAGCTGCCTCTGCCGGATGCTCTGTGGTTGCGCTGATACCAAATGCCTGGTTTACCTTGATAAAGCCTCCGTGGTAATCTCCCATCTTAATGTAATCGCCAATCACAAACTCACCGTCTTTTACTGCTTCTGCATGCTTTACAACAGAGGTATCATACAGAAAAATACCTGCATAATGGCCATCGATCCAGTTTGCGTTTGTATCGATCAGGTCAGCGCCGTCTCCTGCTACCTTCTGTAAAGTAGGAATTACGTGGTTGTCCTCCAGATTCTTAAGAAAATCAAATCCTTCTGCGATTTCTTCCTGGCTGTACTGCAAAGCGCCATCCTTTACCCAATCCTTACCATACTTACACTGCAGGTAATAAACCATAAGGAATGCACGGTCCAATTCCTTCGTGACCATTGGATAGTAGGATTCGTCATATGCCTCAAAGGCTTTTCCTGCTGCTAGCAATTCATCTAAAGTAGTAGGAATCTCCACACCAATCTTGTCAAAGGTGGTCTTATTCCAGCAGAAAACTCTTCCTGTATTGCTGATAGGGATCGCATTCAACTTGCCATTGATGGTAAACACGCTTTTATCCCCTCTGTATAATTGTCCAGATCCAGGATATTGGATACCTTGTTCAGATCATAGAAGTTGTCCCCTTTTTGGTGAGTAGGTGGACACCCAGCTCCAGTCTAACTGCATCACATCTGCTGCATTGCCTGATTTGATGCCCAATGCGATCTTTTTCCTCATGGCCGTTAAATGCCTCGTATTCAGCTGCTACCTTAATATTTGGGTATTTCTCCTGGAATTTATCGATTGCTGCCAGCGTAGCCTGATTTCTGGAATCCCCGCCCCACCAGTTTAATCTCAAAGTAATAGGTGTCTGGGTATCCACCTCAAGTCCTTCCGGTGCTGCAGGTTCTTCCGTTCCCTGTGTCGCGTCACTGGCCTGCGCATTCTGTTCCCCTGTGGACTCCTGCGGATTTAGATGTAGGCATGCAGCCCACTGTGCTGACAGCCATTGCTCCTGCCAGAAGTAATGCCCCTAATTTTTTTACATTTTTTCTTCATTTTGTTTTCTCCTTCTGCATCAATGATGATTAAAATAAACTCCATAAGCATTTTCATAAAAAATCTGTTCTTTTTCCTGATCTGTGAACACGGTCGATTCATCTATATAGCCAACATAATGACCATATACATCCTCTTTCAGTGCCGATGGAAAATCTGTGCCAAACATCAGCTTTTCTGCTCCAACCATCTCCTTAGCCAACTTGATAAACTCAATGGCCTTTGGGATATGGATACTCATCCGGCCTGCAGTTATGGACCACACTTGACAGATCAAACCAGAGATTCGGCAACTGCAGCACTTCTAATGCCCCGCCGCCAATTTGTCCTTATCCTTGTTTGATGGAGCCAGCAGATGGCAGGCTACAAATTTCATCTCCGGGTATCTTTTAACCAGATTGCAAAGTTCCCGGAACCTGCCAGCTGTCACTTTTGCATTTTCCAATATCAATTACGAATACGTGACCATGATCACAGGCGTAGGAACAGGCCTCATCCATCACAGGTCCATCCACCTTCAATTCAGGATGGATAGCCATCAGGCCGGAGCCTGTGCTTACCTCAAATTTTTCTATCTTAAACCCCAGTTCTTCAAACAGGTACCTTCGTATACCATCTTTATCTCTGGAAAATGGATCATAGGCACCGGCTCCAGCAAACCGGTCCGGGTACTTTTTTAGCCGCCAGATAGGTGTAGTAATTCTGATATCCGTAAAAATTTCCCTGGAGCAGCACTGCCTTTTCTACCCCATTTTTATCCATTACCTGTAAAAGATGTTCCGGCGTCACCTGATCCCCGCCAAACTCCTTCGGTATCATCCTTACGGTCTGACCATTGGCATAGACAGCCATTCCGTTTCCTATGCTGCGCAGCTCTCCACCTGCGCCCGTTCCGGCAATATACTGGACCAGATGAGCATGACTGTCAATGATCCTGCCCTTTCTCATCCTTTACACCTCCTGCTGCAATTCCTTCTACAAAGGAATCCTGTGCTGTAAAGAATACGATCAGTGAAGGAACAATAGCGATCAGTGACATGGCTAATACTCTGTTCCATTCAAATCCTACGTCTGCGTCCATGGACATACGAAGGAAAATAGATACCGGATATTTGGATACTGTATTAACATAAATCAGTGGTCCCATAAAATCGTTGGATGCCCACATAAACTGGAACAATGCGCAGGAGACAATGGACGGTTTCAGCATAGGAACGATCACATACCATAATCTCTGCATGATTCCGCATCCATCAATTTCAGCCGCTTCTTCCAATTCTCTTGGTATCCCTCTAAGGAACTGGATCAGCATGTATACAAAGTAGGTATCACCTGCCAACAGAGAAGGAATTATGATGGGAAGGTAAGAATCCAGCCATCCCACCTGGTCAAACAGTATATACTGAGGTACGTTTAATACTACCTGAGGCAGGAAAAGGGTTGACAGCAGGATTGCAAAGGAAAAACGTTTGCCAACAAAATTAAACCGTGCAAATCCATAAGCGGTCAGCGTGCTGAAGCTACCGTAAAGATTACTTTTGGTATTACAAACTTATATGTATTTGCCATGAAATGAAGAAGCGTCATTCCCTGGTATCCTGCAAAGCCTTTTTTGATAATCCACTTAAGGTTGGTGAATCTTGGTATACAGCTTACGCTGGAAAATATCTGTTCATTGGTCATAAAAGAAGCTCCGATCATCCAGATCAGGGATATACCATGACAACTCCCACTGCCAGAAGGATGACATATCTCCAGACCATATTTACTTTATTACGTGTTTCACGAGACATTCGATCTACCTCCCATCCTCGTCAGAATAATATACCCAGTACTTCTGGCTGAAGAACGCTACACCTGTCAGTGTCATGATGATCAGGAACAGCAGCCATGCAATGGCACTTGCCATACCCATTTCATAGCTCTTAAACGCATTGTTATATACCAGCAGAGATACTAACGTAGTAGAACGAAGCGGTCCTCCCTGCGTTACGATAAACGGACCATTGAATTCCTGGAACTTGTTGCACAGCTGGGTAACGAAATTATAGAAAATAACCGGTGTGATAAGTGGAATGGTTACACTGAAAAACTGTCTCCATTTTCCTGCTCCGTCAATGGATGCTGCCTCATACAGATCCTTTGACACTCCCTTTAAAGGCTGCAAGGAAAGATCACCATCGGGGGAACCAAACTGCCAGATCTTTAAAAAATACAATGACCCAGAAAGCTCCGCCTGGATCACCCAGCCAGTTAAAGGGCTGGATACCAAACCTGGATGCGATCATGTTTACAAGTCCCTCTGTCTTAAACAAAATCTCCACAATACCGCAATGGAAACGGATCCACCCAGAATAGAAGGGATGTAATAAGCTGTTCTGAAAAAATTCACACCCTTAATCTTAAAATTCAAGATATAAGCAATAAACAGCGCAAATATTAATTCCAGCGGGACTGTAAGAAAGGCATATTTAAAGGTCTGTATAAATGCCTTCATGATCAATGGGTCGCCCAGTATTTTTTTGTAGTTGCTTAAGCCAGAAAAAGTGGCTGTCCTGAAAAGATTGTAATCATGAAACTGTAGATCAATGATGATACAAATGGGTACAATTTGAAGATTGCAAATCCAATCCACCATGGCAGGATCAACAGCAATCCCACATTCTTCTTCTTGAATTTTTGAATTTCATTTATCGCCTCCTCCATGTTTTCCCGTTCTTGAATACCATGTTTTCCCACCAACTTTTTCTTCATGTTTTCCTCTCCTTTTTCATATCATTTTAAATATAATATTTTACGTTGACGTTGACATTTTTAGCATTTTTAGCTTATTTCCATGTCATACGTCTTTATATTTTGTATTATATACTTGTATTTCTTGTTTTACAAAGCCATATTCATTATACTTATCATGGCATTTTAGTTATAGTAAATTCCATTATTTTTACATTCCATGGATTTTATTTGTAATATATTAAAGAAGCAATAAGAAAGGGACCGATCTTATATGACAACACGACAATTTTATTATCTTACAGTTATAGCAGATATGGGAAATCTTTCAGCTGCGGCTGAGAAACTACAGCTCTCACAGCCTGCTCTGAGCAAGTTTCTTACAGAATACGAAACCTCCCTTGGTTTCCAGATTTTTCTCCGTTATCACCGTCATCTGGTACCTACCTCTGAGGGCCGCTGTGTCATAGAATACGCCCATAAGATTGTAAGTGAACAAAACAGGCTTTCCCAGTCCTTAAGAACGATCATCAACAGGGATCATGCCTGTATCCGCCTTGGAACTACTCCCAACCGTGGTTCTGTGATCTACAGCCGGATCTATCAGACGTTTATGGATCGTTACCCGGATATTTCCCTGTCTCTCACAGAACGATACTCCAATGCAAACAGACAGAAGCGGTTCTGAAAGGCCAAGTGGATCTTACCATCGGCTCCGGAAAATCTTCTGATAAAGTAACCGATATCCCCGTTGCGCATGAGGAACTTTTGGTTGCCCTTCCTGCGGCTCATCCTCTGGCATCTTCCGATAAGGTCCGTCTTATCTAACCTGAAAGATACGCCGTTCGTACTCCAGGGGCCACGTCACAATATCCGCATTCTTGCAGAAGAGCTTTTTAAAGAAGCCGGATTTGAACCTGTAATTACCTTTGAGTCCGATAATGTGATCATTGTTGACTCCATGCTCCACCATGCTGCCGGAGCAGGCTTTGTATCAAAAAAATACGCCGTTCCCTGTAACGAACTGGTTTTTCTCCCCTTAGATCCGGCTGTATACCAAGAAACCCATATCCCTTTCCTTTGGGACATAAACTGACAGAACCGGAACAGTACCTTTGCGTTTCTTCTGATCCGTGATATCCAGTCAAATCCAGATCGCCGTTTCGAGATCATTCCTTCAAAAGAAGTAAATGATCTGCTCCAGGCTGCTGATCCTGATATGAGCAGTAAAACGATCCTGCTTCCATACAGGGAACGGACATGCAGCTGCATCTTCTGTACAGGGGTATTCTAGAGTTAAACTTAAATCCCCAGCTTCTTCGTTATGTGATCGCCATTGTCGATGAAAAAGCCTGACAAAAGCCGCTGAAAAGTTTTATCTGACCCAGCCTACTCTTTCCCGTTATCTTCACGGCATGGAAAAAATGCTGGGTGCCAGATTATTTACCAGAGAACACAACAAATTACTTCCAACCAATGCCGGAAAGGTATTTGTAAACTTTGCCCGCAACATCCTACAGATCGAGGAAGAAATGTCGGAACACATCAAAACCTATCAGCAAGGGACATGACGGTGGTATCTATCTGCAATGTGACCCCAGTCTGCTACACATCATCCAGACACAGGTCATTCCCAGTTTTTAAGAAACAGCACCCGGATATCCAGCTGAATGTCAACACCAACAGCCGTGAGCAGATCCAGGAGTCACTTTTAAATGCATCTGCTGATTATGGGGTCTATTTTTCCTGCGAAGAAGAACATCCTATTTTAGACAGCCGCATTCTGGATGAAGATGAACTTGTGTATTGTTCCAAACATGATCTCCTTTCTGATCCCGGAGCATACTAAAATTATGACTGTTCCAAAAGGGAATCCACTTCGCGACTGAACAGGAACGCCTGTTTAAGCAGTTATATCCGACGGTTCCCCGTCCGTTCTGCGAAGCAGTTCCATCCGTTCTTCTTTCTGGAAAAAATGGTGTTGGAAATACAATACTGCCGTCTAAAAAATCATGAGAGATAGCCAGGAAGATTGTCACTTTTTCTCACACCTTCCCAGGGATATTTTCTCATCATGGCCCATCATCCCATTCGCACCATGCCTCCGGTGACCAGGATTTAGAAACTCTGCTTTACGATACATTTGAAACATATTTTGAGCATTATGATGAGATGTTTTCATAAAGCTGGTTAAAAAACAGCTGTCGGACTGTAACTGGCAGCTGTTTCTTATTTTTTCCTTATTTTTTCAGATACTCACCAAGCATCTGTGTTACGCATGTCTGTATTTCATCTATTATCTGTTCACAGGCAGCTCTTTTCATACTAGCTGTCATTCCCACGCCAGAAGTTCTTTTCTTCCTGGATTTCTTCCATTTCCATCAACTGTGGTCGTATGTTCTCCATAATAAGTATTGCTGTGGTAAGATCATAGGCCGGGCTTAAATGCCATCTGTCTTCTGTTTCATTATATAGATAGGTGAAATTTTTCGAGTGGTCATGTTATGGGCAAATACATTAAAACACATCCTGAAACATATTTTCCATATCTTCTGCGTTATCTCTTGTCAGTATTTTCGTCAGCTTCATCCAGACTATGATAATCCAGACTCGGCTGTTCAAAATCTAATTCTAAAAAGCTGCCGCTGTCAGCATATGGATTCTCTTTCCACCTGGTCTTTGTCAAATCTTTTGGTTCCAAAATATCCTTTGCACCTGTCAGATGGAAATAGTTTCGTTTCACTCATAGCAATTTGGCATTCTTTGCGCAGCAGGAGTAATCATACTCCATCTTTCCTGTATCTTTCCCATCTACGTGGGCAGGAAATTTTATGATCCATTCTTCTCCATGGATTGTTGTCATAATTTTAGGTCTTGCACCGCCGCTGGTACCTCCCAAATGATACAGTTCATCTAATTTATCCGAATATTCTGTATTCAATATTTTCTGACATTCTTCTGCCAGTTCATCTAAATCCAGCTTCCCTGTTTCTTCATCAAAACTCTTTTCCGGATAATACGTCAATCCTCCCATTCCAGAACTTCCAACAATCGCCAGTCCTTCTAAAATCGTCAGTTCATCTGATTCTGCTGATGTGCCGTCAGTACCTTAAAAGTCTTCCCCAATTGTCTGGAAGACTAAACAGATCCAAAAAGACCTGAAAAATAATCCATTTTGTTGGTAAAAATACCTGTTTTTTCAAAGGCAACGAAAAAGGACAAATGGAAAAACCATTTTCCAGCCATTTTTGTGCCAGACTGAAACCCATATTTTGAAAATTGCAGTAAAACGCCAGTGTTGGATAAACTTTTTCCCCTTATAAGAACAGACAAATTATCTTCTTTCATTGATAACCTCCCTTATAGCAGATGGATGCTGTTGATTTCTCAATTCATGATGCCTTACCCGTGCCATTGCCGATGCCTGTAAAAACAAATACCTGAACATGAACTTATCCCAGATCTATGACCAGAACATCCGTATCCGCATCTTAGGCGAACAACCGAATAATTCTTTTTAAAGGCTGTTGTAAAACAGATAAATAATTATCCATTCTGCAACAGCCCTTTTATCTTTATATATGCTAAACCAGATAATTATTTGGCAGGCGCATATTTTCTCCTGCATCTCTCAGGTTTCCCTTGTCTGTACCAGCGGCGTGTGGATCGTGCGAAATTTTTTCCACCTCAAATAATCATCTGGGTAAGCGTTTCCTTATTTATTTTCTTTTTTCAAATACTCCGTATAGGCACATCCGGATCCAGGATCAGTCCCCCATGCATAGTTGGGGCTTTGGCCGGTTTCATGTAATCACCGTATTCCGCAGTAAGCCGGCCGTCATAGCCCACAGGAACAGGTATCTTGCGGTTTTCAAAGGGCATGTAAACAGCTTCTTTGAACCACTCCCGTTTCCAGGTGTTTTTTTTCCAGATATCGGATAAATACAGTATCGCAGACATATTCCGTATCTTTGCCTTTGAAGCGGGTACACAGTTTTTCATAACCCTTATATGCCTTGACCATGGGAACATGGAGAAGCATTCCAATGCCATGGAGAAGTTTTTCCAAAAACCGTTGCATTTTCATAATAATCAAAGCGGTACCAGGTATAAAGTACGGTCCAATAAAACTGGATCTTTTTGCCCAGCTTTTTCTTTCTTTTTCCGTTTTCGGCATACCGTCTAATGGAAAAATATCAATAAAAATACCGCAGTTATATCCCGCCTTTTTATCTTCTTCATTGCAGCCGCAGGTCTTGCTGTTGCGTATCTGGGCATGCCCGCTAAGATAGTTTTTTTCTGTATATACAGTCTGGAGAACCAGATCTTCTTTCAGCCAGTCCGGGGCGATCTGTACGAATTTATCGTAATCTTCCCGCAGCATTACCAGGTCAATATCGTCATCCCATGGAATATATCCTTCATGGCGGATAGCACCGATCAAGGTTCCGCTGTCAGCAAAATATTTAAGCCCATTGGCTTTGCAGATACGCTCCACTTCATCTAACATTTCCAGCTGTACCGCCCATACACGCTTTGTTTTTCATCTACCGTATATCCGCAGCGTATTTCCTCTTTGTAGAATTCCGGCTTTTCTTTCAGCATGTCCCAATAATCAATCCTTCCAAACTGTTTTTATCTCACATAACATGGCATTCCTGTGATTTTTTATGGCTGTCCCGTCAGCCGCCTGTATATTTTTCCCTAAATACTGATACAGGAACGGATCACGCATTACCAGAAGCACCAGGAAATATACCACTGCCCCGGCTCCGATCTGTACAAAAGGTAGTGATAGGTCCCAAGTCCACGGACCTGTTCCAAAACTGTCCCGTCCACACCACAGCTCCCAACATAATAACAGCCGCCACAAGACGCCTCCAGCCATAGCGCACCAGCATCTTCGGTTTTATAAAATCTCTTCCCAGCCACAGATAAAGGGAGGTGATAAAACATTCTGCTGCTACTGACGCTGCTGCTGCTCCCAACGCTGCAAAATGAGGGATCAGAAGGAAATTTAAACAGGCATTGACTGCGGCTCCTGCTACGATCACTTTGCCGCTCTGGGCACGTTTTCCGCCTGGCGTTAAGATCTGGCTGCCAATACAGTCGCTTAATCCCACAACCAGTACCAGCGGACTGCACACATACATCAAAAATGTAACCGGCAGATAGCCGTTTCCCAAAAACCAGGGAATAAACTGGGCTGCGATCCCCGCCAGACCCAGCATAATAGGCATTGCCATTAAAAGGACAAAATCCAGTGAGTCCTGGAAACGCTTATGGATCTCTTCCATCCGTCCAGTTCCAAATAAATAGGACATACGGGCGGACATAACTGCATTAAAAGACATGATCAGTATTTTCGCCATATTCACAAAACCGGTGGCATATTCATAATAACCGTTCTGTGACTTATTTTCCCCGGAAAACCAGCCAAGCATAGTCTTATCCAAAATGGTATAGACGGAAGTGGCGATGGTAGGTATAAAGTAAACCAGAGTCTCTTTTAAATGGCGCAAAGGACGCAGTTCTTTTAAAACCGGCTTTTTCCACCTGCCCCTTTAAATATCCCCACATGGAAACATTTCCCAGAAGTCCGGTTGCCGCAGTCAATGCCACATACAGCAGAAGATCTTCTTTTTCCCGGATAAATAAAAACAGCATGGCAATACCCACAAGCTTCACTGCCGTATTTCGCAAAACGATGAGAGAATACTGCTCCAGCCCGCCAAAAAACCAGGAAATATCAAAGGCAACTGCCAGCAGTGTCATCGTCAATACCACATAATAAGGCCTGTATTCCCTGGCAAAGCCGATCACAAACAGCCAGATAATAAGACATGCTGCGGTCGTTGCCATACAAAGCGCCTCGATCTCCCAGAAAAGACGGTTGCGCATCTTTATCTCATCTCTGTGTCTTGCGATCTCCCTCTGCCCATAAGAAGCTGTTCCCAGTGCCGCCAATATGGCAAAATACTGACTACGGAATTGGTATAACTCTGTACTCCCGTTCCATCTGCCCCCAGAACACGGGAAATATAGGGGTTGTGATAAAGGGTGTGATCAGAGTCATCACCTGGTAAATTAAATTGTATATATAGTTTTTCCGAACACTTGGTGCTTTTGCCATAAGATCTTCTCTATACTCCATTTATATTTATGTTCTTATGATTACGACTTAGAAGAATATTAACAGGCAAAGCACAAACTGTCGCAGGTTCATCTCAAACAGATGTTCCTACGGCAGTTTTCAGCTTTTTACATAAAAGCATATAGGATTCCTCTGTACCTCTTTTTTGAAATTCAGTCGAATTGACTACGATATAAGATACTTAATAGAAATAGATTCTGCCATTCAGGCAAAACGGCTCACATGATATGAGCCGGACTTTTTATTCATAGAATTTACGATCATCACTCTTTATTATGACCATCAAAATCCAAACTCCTGCAATAACTGTTTCAGATATACAGGATCCTTTCAGTGCACGCTGCAGATCATCTGCACGATCCGATGTCAGAAGGCAGGAATATAATTTATTCAGTCTGGTAGTAGCTTCTGCACGGCCTTTCTGTAAGCCTTCTGCACGACCTTCCTGTAAGCCTTCTGCACGACCTTTCTGTAAGCCTTCTGCATGGCCTTCTGCCAATCCTTCTGCCCACGCTTCTCCCGGATCTCATCTGCATGTTCCTGAACATACTCTTTCATATACTGTTCAAACATCATATAGCGTTCCCCCATCTTCCGGCTTCTTTTGATCTGGCGCATGGACTCCTGAAGCCGTTTGACCAATGCATCTTCATAATCAGCTTCACTTCCAGCCAGATCAGCCTTAACAAAATCAAGTAATGCTACCAGTTCCTTTGGTATTTCCTCACGATTTTTTCCATTTGTATTAAGAAAAACAGTGCAGACTCCGTCACCAAATACATTTCCCGTTTCTTCACAGTATCTGCGGATGGTATAACGGCATTTTTTCTGCCCCAGGGGATCAAAGTTACAAATGAATATAACATATGTATCTGCCAGTTCTCCATAACTCTTCCCTTTTTCCAGCATTTCCACATCCATCTGACTGTGGTAATAACGGCTGCGTTTTTCCAGACTGTCTTTTTTCACCAGCTGCATCTCAATATCATAGTGCGTCCTGTTTTCATCTTTTGCAAATACATCCATGCGAATGCTTTTGCATTCTGGATTAAAAAAGAAGCCATGCTCCGTACTGATCTCAACTCTTTCAATCCGGATCTCCAATACACGTTCCAGAAAACATCTGCAGTTTTCTGCATCCATCATAACAGCCGCAAACATAAAATCGTCATGAAATACCAGTTCTTCCAGTGTTTTTTACTCATTTTTCTTCCTCCGTAATACAGAGGAATCCTATATTGGTAGATTATCACATTTCTTCTGTATATGCAACAAAATTCCCCCACCCAAATCATAGCTACGTAAATATAACACTAAAATTGAAACTGCCAAAATTTTTTTGACTTTTCCCAGATCAATTGCGTATACTATAAAATAACGGTGTTTTTCCATACCGTTATAACGAATATATCAAAGGAGCACACCCGTGAAATTCGCAGTTACAATCGTTACTTACAACCGACTGGAATTATTAAAAGAATGCATACAGCAGGTTCTGTCCCAGACAGTTCCCTTTTCTTAGATTTGTATTGTAGACAACAATAGTACAGACGGTACTTCAAAGTATCTGGACCAGCTAGTGGCTGAGACCCAAACAGTCTTCCTCTGACAAAAATAAACCGGAGTTTCACATCCTCCATCTTCCGGAAAATATCGGCGGGGCAGGCGGCTTTGCAAAAAGGGACTGAGAATCTTGGAAAAACATACTGTGACTGGATCCTGATCATTGATGATCATGCCATGATCGCAGCCGATTATATAGAACAGCTTCAGAAAGCCATCTTAAAGACAAATTATCTGGCATATTCCGGTACAGTAACCACTGCCGGATCCATTGACACCACCCACCGGCGTTTCATTAAATGTCCCCGGCTGATGCTTTATGGACCAGTACCGGAAGAGGAATATGCCAAAGCTTCTTTTGAATACGATATCAGCACCTTCTGCGGCCTGTTGGTAAACGCTGACATGGTACGAAAGATCGGCCTTCCAAAAACAGAATATTTCATCTGGTTCGATGATACAGAATACTGTCTGCGTTTCCATGACCAGTCACGGATCTTAAATGTGACTACAGCTGTTTTAAACCACAAAACAGCCCCCGCCAGTTCCGCCCCGGTCATCAGCTGGAAAAACTACTACGGCTTCCGCAATGCCATTGACATAGGAAAGACCTATTCCAAGAATCCCCACCTGTATATGGCATATATCTGGCTGAACCACAAAGCCCACATTTTCTTGGATACCCTCGGGCTTCTGCTTGGAAACCAGAAAGAAATGCGCCGTTACCGTATTAAAATCTACAAAGATGTCCTTAAAAACCGCCATAAAAACCTGACGGGATATCCCCGGATTACCTGCCTGGATACAAAATAAGATCTTAAAAGGATCGGAGTCTTTCCTGCAAATGAGAACATATTAATTATAAGGAGAAAACTCATGCAAGCAATCATCCTGGCTGCCGGAATGGGAAAACGTTTAAAGCAGCTGACACAGAATAATACAAAATGTATGGTAAAGGTAAACGGTGTTCCTCTGATCAACCGCACCTTAAGCCAGCTAGAACAGCATGACCTGTCCCGGATCGTTATTGTTACCGGATATGAAGGTCAGAAGCTTCGGGAACATATTGAAAGTCTGCATATCAAAACACCTGTTGTCTTTATCGACAATCCGGTCTATGACCGCACTAACAATATCTACTCCCTTTTCCTGGCAAAGACTATTTATTAAAAGAAGACACTCTTCTTTTTAGAGTCTGATATCATCTTTGAGGACTCTGTATTAAACAGCCTTACTGATGACCCAAGAGACAGTCTTGGCACTGGCTGCACAAATATGAGTCATGGATGGACGGAACCTGTCTGGTCCTCTCTGACCAGGACGATATCGAAGCCATGATCCCAGGCAAAAAGTTCCGTTTTTCCGATACCAGAACATTATTACAAGACCGTAAACCTTTATAAATTCAGCCAGGAATTTTCCAGGACACACTATGTTCCTTTTCCTGGAAGCTTATACAAAAGCACTTGGAAATAATGAATACTATGAACAGGTATTAAAGGTCCTGGTAACTTTCGATGATCCAGGCATCAAAGCAAAACGTCTGGACGAGAACCAGCGCTGGTATGAAATCGATGATATTCAGGATCTGAACATTGCAGAGTCCATTTTCGCACCGGAAAAAGAGCGCACTCACCTGATCCAGAAGCGTTTCGGCGGCTACTGGCGCTATCCAAAATGCTGGATTTCTGCTATCTGGTAAACAGTTATTATCCGCCGCAGAAAATGATGGATGAGATCAAACATAATTTTGATGTCCTTGCAAGACAGTATCCATCCGGAATGGCTGTAAACTCTCTCCTGGCCGCCAGAAACTTCTCCCTCCGCCAGGATCAGATCGTAGTAGGAAATGGCGCTGCAGAACTGATCAAAGCCCTTATGGAGCGTGTAAAAGGCAATCTGGGCGTGATCCGTCCTGCTTTTGAAGAATATGCAAACCGCTGTGACAAAGAAAAGGTCATTGCATTCGTTCCTCAGACAGAAGATTTCTCCTACAATGAAAATGATGTGATGAATTTCTTTGAAGATAAGAACCTTGACTGCCTGGTATTAGTTAATCCGGACAATCCAACAGGCAATTATATCTCCCGTAAGGGCATGTTAAAGCTGGCCCGCTGGACAAAAGAAAAAGACATCCGCTTCCTTGCAGATGAGTCCTTTGTAGATTTCTCAGAAGAAGCAGAACCTACCCTTTTGGTGGAAGAACTGTTAGATGAAAATCCACATATGATCGTGGTAAAAAGTATTTCCAAGTCTTATGGTATCCCCGGACTGCGTCTGGGAGTGGCTGCCAGCGGCGATACTGACCTGATCGGACAGCTGAAAAAGATGTTGCCATCTGGAATATTAATTCCTTCGGTGAATTTTATATGCAGATCGAAGAGAAATACAGAAAAGACTATGACTCTGCTTTAGACAAGCTTCGCACAGAGCGGACCCGTTTTGCGGAAAAACTTGGCAGTCTCCCAGGTGTCCGCGTCTTCCCATCCCAGGCAAATTACCTGATGGTGGAACTGACAGGCAAGAGCATCAGCGCCACAGAGATAACAGAGCTTCTTTTGACCCGCTATAACCTGTTTATCAAAAACCTGTCCTCCAAGATTTCCAGAAACGGCCGCCAGTTTTTACGGATCGCCATCCGGAATGAAGAGGAAGATGATGTGCTGGTAAAAGCACTTGAAGAAATTTTAACTCACTGACCTGACCAATAACAATATAAAACCACTTTTTAATCAGCTAACAATCAGCGGACGCGCCACTGGCGCCTCCTCGATATGCTTGGCAACAAAAAGACCGCCCGGACCTGTTCATTATCCAGTCCAGACGGTCTTTTTATTGTATTTGCAACATATTAACTCTTTTTCTTCTTATAATCTCCCCATGCATACATAACCAGTGCCAGAGCGATAACTCCATAGGAAATAAATACACGGAAATACTCACCAATGGCAGCATCACCAAACAGGTTCTTTCCTGCAGATGGAGCTACGATGAAAAGTAAGTGGAACAGGATACAGCCAAGAAGCGCCTGTCCGTTGGTTGCCTTTTTAATGGATGCACCACCTACCAGAATGGCTGCACCTGCGTACAGACCCACCTGCTCATGGGCACCGTAAGTCTGGAAGGAACCCATGTTCTGAACGAAGATCAGCTGTCCCCAGCCAGCCAGTACGGTAGAGATCACGATAGCGATCACGCGAACGCGGTCTACATTGATTCCGGAAGCATTGGCAACTGTACGGTTCTGGCCAACAGCACGGAACTGCTGGCCGATCTTTGTTGTCATCAGTGCATTGTTAAATATACAGAGCAATCCTACAACGAAGAAAGTGACCATTGGTACACTGACCATGGAGAATATATTCTTTACAAATGGAAGCTGTGCTACTACGATAGCAGCCACGCAGATGCCTCCATAAGTAAATGCTTTTTTCTTCTCCATTTTCTTCATTGCAAACATTACTAACGCCCCCACTGCCATAATACCGCAGATAACGAGAACGGCTGTGCTGGAAGGAAACACGCAGCAGGCCATCTAAAGCATATTTAAAACCACGGTCTGTAGAAAGGTCGATGGTATTTGCAACACCGGTAGAACCCTTGATCACCAGACCCGGTGCCTTTAACGGGATCAGGTTGCCGAAGATAAACAGGAACAATAACTGATATAATCCGTTTGCAAAGTAACCCAAGATCAAACCACCGATCATTTCCTGGCCCTTCATCTTGTTCATCAGTTTACCAATGAGGAAACCGAAAAAGCTGCGATGGGCATAGTCATAAGCATGGCAACCAGAAATCCTGGAAGACCGCTGATGCCCCATTCGATCACCCATAAAGCGGCGATCTGTGCTGCCATGGCACCAATGGTGATGGCAAAGTTGATACCCATACCGGCAACGATCGGAATAATAAGGGCCAGTACAATAAATGCGTTTCGGCTTAAACGGCCGAATAATTCATACATTACATAAGAAACTGTCTGTCCGGAACAGATGAGTCCGATGATACATAATACCACGAACATGACGGTAACTGCATTTTTCTGCAGGATTTCACGAATATCCCATTTACTACGCACGAGACTCACCTCCTGACTTTGTAAGTGCGTACAGAATGATTCCATTGGAGATCAGGATACGCAGTGTTTCGGAAATAGTGGAACCAGGTACTAATACGTTTGCAACCGGCATTCCCAATGTTAAAACACCCTGGAACAGAAACGTACCAATAAGAACATGGCTGATCTTGCACCGGCTTGTAGAAGCACCGCCGATAAGGATAGCAGATGCTGCGATAAAGCCCATCTGGCGGGGTGCTGTATACAGCTGCATAAAGCCGTAGCTCTGGGAATATACCAGAATTCCCACCGCGCCAAGTACGGTTGAAAATACAGTACCTATAATACGCATCTTGTCAACATTGATACCTACAGACTCTGCAAAGCGCGGGTTGTTTCCTACTGCCTGCATAGCCTGACCGGTACGGCTTCGTGAAAACATCCATACAACAAAGCAGCTAAGTAACATAAACAACAGCAGTCCTGTCGGAATGGTAAAATCACCGACCTGGAATGCCAGGAAATCATTTAAGATATGGCGGAAATTAGTCCCGTCCAGACCAATGGTATTTCTAAGGCCGGTTCCTAATGGCCAGCGAAGCTTTAATGACTTAAACGGAAGCACCAGCCATGCTATACACATTAAAGATACAATAGAAAAACCAACGTAAGTGGTAACAGACATTTCAGAGCCCTTTAAGCGGTTTAACATAAGTGCATACAGATAACCGCACACAGCTGCCAGTGCTGAGCCTGAAACAATGGCAAAAAGGAAACCTCCCCATCCTGGAATTCCCAGTTCAATGGTAAGTAAACCACCGATCAGGCCTGCAACCAGACCAATAGGAAGACCCAGGTTCAGGCTGATGCCGCACTGGATACCAGGAACCATTGCCAGTACCATGATGGCATTCATACCCATTCGCACGATGGTATTGCTTAAGAAGCGTGGAAAGAGAAAGATCATACCATAAAGTCATAAAGCAAAGTAAGATAAAGAATACACCGATGATCACTCTTGGAATACCAAGTTTTGCAACCAGCCAGCTGTTAAACAGTAAAAGTACAGTCAATACTAAAAGGGCAAAGCCTAAATAAACCAGGTCATCTGCGTGACGGATGATCCGTCCTTCATTTGTCTCTTTGATATTGCTCTGTTTAACGTAACGGTCATACTGAGTGGCAAAACTGTCACCGGACTGATAAAGGATGCCTTCTACTGTCGCTTCCAGTGTTTCTAATGCTTCATCCGTCAATACCGGATAGATTTTTTCAGCTCTGCGCCTACATTTGCATAAGTTGCCTTTGCTTCTTCCTGTTTTCAAGCATTTCAGGAGTTGCCTCAAAACCGGACATATCAACTACTACTTCATCATCTTCCGGGATCTCTTCTCCTGCTGCTGACATTTCTTCATGTTTCTTTTCTAAAGCTGCCTCTGCCTCTGCATAATGTGCCTCTTCATAAGCAGCACGGGCCTGGGCCTGGGCTTCCGCATAAGCCTTTACAGCCTCTGTATATACGTCAACAGCTGCAGAAAGACCTGTTACATCAATGCCGGACAGATCACTCTGGGCACCATTTTCATATTTTTGCCCTTGTTTCTGTTTCTGCTTTTTCTACTGCTTCACGGATAGCTGCCATACCGCCGCCGGATGCCTTGGCTGCCGCCTGTGCTTCCTGTTTCGCAATGGCTACGTAACTTTCCACTACGCTGTCGCCGGTAGCACTGAGCAGTGTCTGGATACGCATGGTACGAAGGATCTCCTGACCTGCCGCCCCGTTCTGTTTGGGCATATTTATAAATCCTAATACCATACAGAAGGCTGCCGCTACTGCACAAAGAATGGCAAGGAGTCTCTGGATCTTATTTTTTCGTCATTCTTCTGTTCCCCCTTTCTCTATATGCTCAGACGGTTTAATGCCGGACATAGCCAGACCATAATCTGCATCTGATGCCTGAGGAGACAAGATATCTACCAATTTGCCTTCAGAAACAATGGCAATACGGTCAGAAACACTCTTAAGCTCCTGAAGTTCTGAGGAAACAATGACAACGGTCATTCCCAGTTCCCTGTTTAAGCGTACCAGCGTCTCTAACACCAGCTTTTTTGCACCAATGTCAATACCACGGGTAGGTTCGGAAACAAAAAGGAATTTAGGAGACATGCACAGCGCCTTTGCAATACATACCTTCTGCTGGTTACCGCCGGATAAAGTACCTGAATGCTGGGTCGGTCCAAAACAGCGGATGTCCAGATTCTTTATGTATTCTTCTGCGGTTTCACGGATCTTTTGCTGTCGATCTGGGTAAATGGTCCGAATTTCTTCAAATATTCCCCTTTGATCTGCATGGCGTTAAATACGATATTGTCTTCAATGGAACGATCTAATAAAAGGCCCACACCTTTACGGTCTTCAGAAACCATGGCAACACCTGCCTTAAAACAGATCTGGTATCTTTAAAGTTTAATTCCTGTCCGAACAGTTCTACTTTCCCTCTGCATCATAAAGTCCCATGATACCATTTGGGATACCCAGTTTTCCCTGACCTGCCAGACCGCCGATACCAAAGATCTCTCCCTCGTAAATATCCACAGATAAGCCATTTACCTGCTCACCTGGCATATCTACATGGAGATCATGGATGCTCATAGCCACCTTTTCACCTGGAACCGGTCTTGGGGCTGCCTCTACCATTGCTTCCCCTTTTCGGCCTACCATCAGTTCCGCGATCTCACGGATACTGGTTTTTGCAGTTTCTCTTGTTGCTGCCAGCTTTCCGTCTCGCAGGATCGTAATACTGTTGGAAGCTGCCATTACTTCGTCCAGACGATGGGTAATAAAGATAATAGCGATACCGCTTTCAGAGATCTTCTTCATAACGGAAATAAGCTGGGCTGCCTCACTCTCCGTAAGAACAGCAGTGGGTTCATCAAACACCAGAAGTTTTACACCTGTTTTATCGATCTCTCTTGCGATCTCGATAAACTGCATATATCCAACCGGCATTCCATGGACCAGCGTTTTTTCATCTAAATTCATTCCTACGTCATCCAGAGCCTTACTTGCATCAAAAGCCATAGCCTTCATATCCAGGCTTTCCAGGTTCTTTCCAAAAAGGCGGCTCACCGGATTAGGATTTGTGATCTCACGATTTAATTTGATGTTTTCCGTAATAGTAAATCCTGGAAGGAGCATAAATTCCTGGTGTACCATACCAATTCCCTTTTCCATAGCATCATAAGGAGAATAGATATGTGTTTCTTCCCCATCTAAAAGGACCTTTCCCTCAAAGCCGCCTGTGCTGTGGATGACTGGCATACCAAACAGGATATTCATCAGAGTAGATTTACCAGCTCCATTTTCTCCTAACAGTGCATGGATCTCGCCTTTTTTCACGGAAAGAGACACGCCATTTAATACGGTATTTTCACCATAATGTTTGGTAATGTCTTTCATCTCAAGAACATACTCTTTTCTATGTTCATTGAAATTCCCCTTTCTGTCAGTTATCAGCTGAAAAAGGCCCACCCGAAATCAACAGGGTGAGCCTTTTCTCAGATTTCAAGTTTCTTATAAGTAGTCGTTAAAATCAACTGGAGCAAGCAGAATGGTATAGTAATTATCAAAAGTTTCACCTTCTGCATTGGTATAATTATTGATCTTTGCCCCTTCAACTTTAGAGTTAAACATTTCAACCAGCTTATCAGCATCATTGCGGTCTGTGATCTCGCCTGTGATATATCCCTTTGCATAATCAACACCAACTGCAATAATGGTCATAGCAACCGGGGATGCCCATGTAGAGTAACGTCCTACTGCGTCATGCTCCTTTAATTTAGCTGCGATCTGCTTTAATGCGTCTTCGTCATCACCGCCAATTGCAAGTTCCAGTCCTAACGTAGCTGGAAATGCGTGATATGGACTTGGGCAGCAAGGCTGTGGATAATAAGCATTAGGCTCATCTAAGCAAGCGGTCTGTAAAGAAGGCTGCATACCACAGTTTGTTGTGAAGAAAGCAACTTTCTTGCCTTCATATTTCTTCAGCTGCTGTGGAACATCTTCCAGGATGAACTGCTGGGAAGCGGAAAGTCCAGCCTCTGCTGTCGGGTCTGGAGCAGTAACGTCTACCATTTCGATGCCAAGCGCATCTGCGTTCTTCTTAAGAAGTTCGTGGCGTGCTACGATCAGCTCCATTGCCATATGGCGTGGGAGGGAGTAATGTACGAATACATCAATACCCCAGTCAGCGCATTTTTCCATAATGGTATCGCCCTGTGCTGCTTCATCTGCATATAAAACAAGATCTGAAGCTGCGGAAATAACAGCCGGGTCTTCCTGTGGAGTACCTGCGATCAGAAGGATATCATCTCTTCCCATCTCACGGACCTTATCGAAACCAGCCTTTGCACCAGGCACTGCCTGACACATAACGATAGCTTTTACATCAGGATCAGATGCGAAAGATACGATCTGTGATACAGTGGTCTCCATCTCGGACATAAAGTTATCTGGATAAGTTGCTGTAACAATGTGCTCCGGTCCATATGTAGCTAATGCTTTTTCTGCTGCACGGAACTCTTCCTCGCCCTGTGAAACAGTACCGGTTAAAATTGCTACTTTCCAGTTATCACTGCCTTCTGACTTTGCAGCCTCTGTTGCTTCTGTAACAGCTTCTGCTGCTGTAGTTTTCCTTCCGCCTTTTCAGTAGGTGCTGCTGTGGTAGCTGCGGTATTTCCACCACCACATCCTGCGAGACCAAATGCCATCGCTGCTGCTGTAACAAGAGCCATCATTTTTTGCTTTTCATAATTCGTCCTCCTTAATTTATAGATGTCCAGACCATCTACCCCCCTGCATGTTTTCAACATGGATCATGCTGTCCTCATGGCCGGCGGCATACAAGTTTTATTTTGTACGTCTACGGTCTACACTTGTGTGCTAGTGTAACACACCCCTGTTAAAAAAGCAAGTTTTTTGTTGTGAATTTGTAATTTTTACCATTTATTTTTGTAATCCATTTATATTTTTATGCTTTAAAGTCACAAATTATACAAAAAATCTTTAATCTGTCATTTTATAGCTCGTCATTTTGCTGCATTTTTTCGTCTGTAAATCCCTGTATCAACAGGGTTTTTGGAAATTTCTGGAAAATAATGGCGCCGGTAGTTCCAACGGAATTTCCCGGTACACAAAAAGCTACTGCAAAATGGTCTCTTTCCACTTTGCAGCAGCTTTATCTTACTCAGGCTCATATTTCTGTCCGTCAGGCATGACATTCCCCGTTTACAGCATATTCAGTTCTTCCTTTGCACATGCCATGGCAGAAGCGATCACCTTGTCCATGTCATAATATTTATACTCCCTAAACGACCGCCGAAAATAACATTTTCTTCTTTTTCAGCCAGTTTGGCGTATTTCTGGTACAACGCCTGGTTTTTTCATCATTGACCGGATAATAAGGTTCCATGCCTTCCTGCCAGGTAACCGGATATTCCCTGGTAATAACAGTCTTGGGCTGGGTGCCAAATTCAAAGTGTTTGTGCTCGATGATGCGGGTGTATGGAGTCTCGCGGTCCGTGTAGTTTACTACAGCAACGCCCTGGTGGTTTTCCTCATCCAGAACCTCAGACTCAAAGCGCAGGCTGCGGTATTCCAGCTTACCAAACTGATACTTATAATAAGCATCAATGGTTCCTGTATACACGATCTTTTCCCCTAAACCATCGTAATATTCCTTCTTTTCCAGATAATCTACGCCGGTTTCAATATCGCAGCCCTTCAAAGAGACGGTCAATGATCACATTGTAACCGCCAATAGGAATCCCCTGGTACAGATCATTGAAATAGTTATTATCATAGGTATAAGCGCACAGGCAGTCTCTTGATGATAAAAGCCGGAAGCTCAGTACAGTCTCTTCCCCACTGTTTTTCTGTGTAGCCTTTTACCAGTTTTTCATAGATCTCGCGGCCTACCAGGCTGATGGCCTGCTCTTCTAAGTTCTTCGGCTCGCCGGTGATCTCTTTTTCTGCTCTTCAATGATCTTTTTCGCCTCTGCCGGAGTGGAAATATTCCACATCTTGCTGAAAGGTATTCATATTAAAAGGCATATTATACATTTCACCTTTGTAATTGGCAACCGGGCTGTTAGTATAACGGTTGAACTCTGCCAGAGAATTTACAAACTGCCATACTTCTTTATTACTTGTATGAAAAATGTGGGCACCGTATTTATGTACGTGGATGCCTTCTGTCTCCTCACAGTACACATTTCCGCCAATATGATCCCTCTTTTCCAGGACCAGGCACTTCTTTCCCTTCTGCTTCGCAAACCAGGCAAAGACACCGGAGTACAGTCCGCTTCCTACTAATATATAGTCATATTTTTTCATTTTATGCTCCTTTTTTATACCACGACATAATCTCGAGTATACCGCATCTGGCATCATCAGGCAATCAACAGATTTTTCCCTTATGTGCAGACTTTTTATATTACCACGGAAAAATCCCCAGAAATCCGGCTCTGATCAACACCAGAACTGTCAGATGCACCGGATAAAACCAGTAAAACACATATTTAAACTTCTGTTTTCCCCGTTTTCCATTATAAAACCAGATGGGTATTGCTGCCAGGGCACCAACTCCATAGTTCAGATCCAGTGTTTCCAGGCCGCCAAGGACTGCCGCTGCCACACTGCGCCCTGCCCTGCTGTAATGAAACTCATAAAAAGCTGCAATAATGATGATCCCGATATAATCATAATCTGACTGAATCAGCACTGCTGCCATACAGCCCAAAGCTACTGCAAATATCTTTCCCGCTTCCACTGCAAGGGAGTTTTTTCCCGAAACTGTGCCTGTTCCATGCCCCATAAAACAGCCAGTCCTATGAGAAATTCAAAAATACATTCTGGTACCCCGGATAAAACCAGCGGTTGGCTGCCGCCAGGTCAAAAGGCAGTTCTGATATGAGGGCAAACAGAAACATCTGCAGGGCGTAACGCCTCCGGCTGTGTGTATGGATAAAAGCCCTCTACCAGAAGAAAAGCATAGATCAGGAATGCAGGCCGTCCCAGCATACGCATTCCCCGTTGAAAGCACATACAGCCACTGGCCATTTCCATTTTCCAGAAGTTTTTGAAAACATTCTGCTCCGCCCTGATAATACAACCCATATTCCACGACCACTGCCCCAATATGGTCAATGAGCATGGAGATCATGGCAATCCATTTAAGCGCTGCACCACTTAAGCCAAAGGTACTTCCTGTATCTGCAGAAGCACCTCCCGCATAGGCATACTCCATTTTATTTTTCATCAAAATATTTCCTCAACACAGCTAAAAGCCCCTGATGTTCATTGTCAACCGGAGTTACGAAAGGAGCCGCCGCTTTTACTTCTTCCGGCGCATTGGCCATGGCAAAACCGGCACCTGCTGCATTTAACATATCAAGGTCATTCTGCCCGTCCCCAAAAGCCAGGGACTGCTCCACAGGAATGTCATATTTTTCACATACAATCTTCACTCCTGCTGATTTACACACGTTTCCGTTCATTACTTCCAGATAAACCGGCTTGGATCTTGCAATGGAGAGCTGTGGATACCGTTCTTTTAAGCGGTTTTTCTGTACGGATCACCGCTTCTTCATCCCCCATAAACAGAAACTTATGAATGCCACCCTCTTTCCCAAAAATCTCCCTTATATCTCCGGTTTCCGGTATCAGATGGGTAATTCCCTGTTCCTGGATCACCCACGGATCCCTGATATCGTCCACTACCCAGTGTTCCCCACCGTATATGCCGCAGACTACCTCCGGAAACTTCTTTTGCAACCAGACTTTTGATCTCACATGCCAGGTCCAGATCCAGCAGGCAGCTGTATATTTCCTGATCATCCGGATCCAGAACCAGACCGCCGCTGTAGCACACCATAGGAGCATGGATCCCCAGTTCTTCCCGGATGGGGCGCATTCCTTTTGGCATACGGGCTGATACCAGTACAAAAGGAACTCCCTGACTGTCCAGACGGCGCAGTTCCTCTATAGTCTCCTCTGGAACCTGGTTTTCATTGTTTAAAAGAGTGCCGTCAATATCGCTGAAAATGATCTTATATTCTTTCAAGTTGTTTAACCCCGCATTTATAATGTAACATTTGAGCTGAAACCAGTTTCTAATTCTGGAACATATCTCCTGCCAGCGCCCGGATCCTTTTTGCCAAAAATGCCGCCATAACGCAGAGAAGAAAATCTTCCACCACTGTGATCAGAAAACAGTTGATCACCACCAGTTTCCATGAAGATTGGCATATGGATCACATAATTACTGATCCCATAAAAATACACCATTCCTGAAACATAATAAGCCATCATCCCCCAGAAGGCACTGAACAGATCCCAGGCAGTACCTGCTCCCGGGCGAAGGGAGGACAGCTTTCCTGTGATCCAGGCAGCAAATACAAAGCCCAGTAAAAATCCGAATGTTGGACGGATCAGATAAGCAGGACCGCCACCTGCCGCAAACACCGGAATACCGGAAAGGCCTACCGCCAGATAAATCCCCACACAGATTGCACCTCTGCGGGCTCCAAGCAAAAATCCTGCTAACAGGACAAATAAAAACTGCATGGTAAAATGCATGGGAAAGGGCTGCACCGGTATATTGATCTTAATATAGGCCCCTGCTGCGATCAGAGCTGTAAACAGACCGATCTGCGCCATTTCCCTGGTTGTCAGCGCCTGAGAACGGGCCACTTTTAATTCATGCATAAATGATTTTCCTCCGTAATGTATGATATCCTGAAACATAAAACATTGTAACATTGACCATAACCTAAGTCAACGAAGGAGTTCACTCTGGCTCTGCGTTATAACAAAAAGGATATTGGCACGTACAAAAAAAGCGCATTGCCATAAATGACAACACGCTTTTTGATTTCACATTTATTTTTATTTCATACCGGGGATCCGGCATTTACCATTCATTAATAAAACAGTCTGTTCACAGCACTGAAGATACCACGGATCGATGCTCTGGTAATATTGGAACTGATGCCTACGCCGTAGGTTGCTTTTCCGGTGGTCTGGTCTACTAAGTGGATATAGGAAGCAGCCTGTGCGCCAGAACCAGATGCAAGTGCATGTTCGGTGTAGTCTAATACCTTGATCTGGATGCCCAGTGCCTCTTCTAAGCCTCTCTGGACAGCATCAATCGGTCCGTTTCCAATGCCATCGAAGTGTTTCTCAATGCCATGGTCAGTATAAGTAAGCTTAACAAGTGTTGCAAACTCGCCGTCTGCAGTCTCTGTATCGGTAATACGGCACTTGCGGAAAGTGCATTGGTTCTTTGCGGTCAAGATAATCCTTCTTGAACTCCTCCATGATCTGCTCCGGAGCAACCTCACCCTGCTTCTCGGAAATAGCCTGGATCACATCGGCAAACTCCTTGTGCATGCCCTTCGGCAGCTTGAAGCCGTAGAAAGTATCCATCACAAAGGCTACGCCGCCCTTTCCGGACTGACTGTTGATACGGACGATCGGCTCGTACTCTCTTCCGATATCGCTGGGATCGATAGGCAGATACGGAACTTCCCAGTACTGGCTGTTTCTTTCGTGGAGAGCCTGCATACCTTTGTTGATGGCATCCTGATGGGAACCGGAGAATGCGGTAAATACCAGCTTGCCTGCGTATGGGTGTCTTGGCGGATCTGCATTTTAGTACAGCGTTCATAAACTTCTGCAATCTCACGGACATTTTCAATATTTAACTCTGGGTTGATACCCTGGGAGAACATGTTGTAAGCAACGGTCAGTATATCTACATTACCAGTACGCTCACCATTTCCAAACAGAGTTCCCTCTACACGGTCAGCACCTGCAAGAAGTGCTAATTCGGTAGCTGCAACGCCTTCTCCTCTGTCATTGTGCGGATGTACGCTTAAGATAATGCTTTCCCTGTTCTTAAAGTGTGTGTGCATCCACTCGATCTGGTCTGCGTATACGTTCGGAGTCGTCATCTCCACGGTTGCCGGCAGGTTGATGATGATCGGGTTCTCCTTGGTAGCTCCCCAGGTCTCCTGAACAGCAGTACAGATATCAAGGGCAAAATCCAGCTCTGTGCCGGTAAAACTCTCCGGGGAATACTCAAGACGAATCTGCGTATCACATTCTGCTGCATATCTCTGTACCATCTTGGTACCTACAATAGCGATATCCTTTGATCTCATCCATATCTTTGTGGAAAACAACATCTCTCTGAAGAGTAGATGTGGAATTGTAGATATGTACAATGGCTTTCTTGATGCCCTTTAATGCCTCAAAAGTCCTCTTGATCAGATGCTCACGGCACTGTACTAATACCTGAACTTCTACATCATCCGGGATCAGCTTGCGGTCAACCAGGGTGCGCAGAAAATCATATTCAATCTGGGATGCTGCCGGGAAGCCAACCTCTATCTCCTTAAAGCCCAGCTTTACTAAAAGGTTGAACATTTCTACCTTTTCTTCTACTACCATTGGTTCTACCAGTGCCTGGTTTCCATCACGAAGGTCAACGCTGCACCATACAGGAGCCTTTTCAATCTCTTTATCCGGCCAGGTACGCTCCGGGAAATGGACTACAGGTACTCTTTTATATCTCGCATAATTTAACATAATAACTATTTCCTCCTTGTGTTTACCTCTGTCTTTTTCTGTTACATGCTACTTGCTGTTGTGACCGGCATTTAGACGGTTCTGCTTTGTATTTTTTAATCTCAAGCCCTTCCGGGCAGTCGCTCGATCACACCGTAACGGCAGACGATAAACAGCAGTACTTTTACTGATTCAGCCCCACGTTTCATCATTCCTTTTCTTAATAAAATCGTATACAGCATGGGATTTGTTTAAAAAGCTCCGGAGCAACATTGTCCTCGGAGCCTCTGATAGTGTCACCAGCCTCATTGCTGCAAATGATAAAAATATATATTACAGTATAACATATACCCTTTATTCTTACAAGCAATGAGATTTCATTTTACTATTCGTTCTGGTTATGGATAATATTCCTGATCAACGTTTGCAGGCGCATTTTTTCGCCTTATAAACAATGTCCCTGCTCTTCCATTACTTTGATCACCTGATCAACGTATTTTCACAGGTCTCAAGATCAGATGCCTCTACCATAACACGGACAACCGGTTCTGTACCAGACTGACGAAGAAGGATACGTCCATTGCTTCCCTAAGCTTTCTGTTACTTTGGCAACCTCTGCCTGGACTTTTTCATCATCCTGGGCTGCTGTTTTTTTGTCTTTTACCTTTACGTTCTTAAGAACCTGCGGATAAACTTCATATTCAGATGCCAGTTTTGCAAGAGTCTGCTTCTTCTCCAGGATCACTTCCATTACTTTCAGGGAAGTAAGGATTCCGTCTCCTGTGGTGGCATGTTTGCTGAATATAATATGACCGGACTGTTCGCCGCCTAAGCAGTTGCCGGTAGCAGCCATATTTTCATAAACATATTTATCACCTACAGCTGTCTTTTCATAGGAAATGCCTTCCCGGTCAAATGCCTTGTAAAGACCGAAGTTTGACATAATGGTAGTAACAACTGTGTTGTGGAACAGGCTTCCCTGCTCCTTCATGTACTTGCCGCAGACATACATAATGCCGTCTCCGTCTACTACATTTCCCTTTTCATCTACAGCGATGCAGCGGTCAGCATCTCCGTCGTAAGCAAAGCCTACATCACAGCCTTCTTCTACTACAAATTTCTGTAAATGTTCAATGTGGGTGGAACCGCAGTCTGTGTTGATGTTTAAGCCATTTGGCTCATTGCTGATCACATGGGTCTGGGCACCCAGAGCATCAAATACATTTTGGCAATAGCAGAAGCACTTCCGTTTGCACAGTCCAAAGCCACTTTCATGTTCTTGAAGGAACGGGTGGCAATGGAGATCAGATAGCCAATGTAACGGTTTCTGCCTGCTGCAAAGTCTACCGTGCGTCCGATCTTGTCTTTCTTAGCTAACGGGATCTCGCCCATTTCGCCGTCTAAGTATTTCTCGATCTCTGTGATCACAGATTCTTCCAGCTTTTCGCCTTTTTCATTAATAACCTTAATACCATTATCGTAGTATGGATTATGGCTTGCGGAAATCATGATACCGCAGTTAAAGCCCTCTGTACGTACTACATAAGAAACGCTTGGTGTGGTAGTTACGTGAAGCAGAAATACATCAGCGCCGGATGCGGTCAGACCTGCTACTAAAGAATACTCAAACATGTAGCTGCTTCGTCTGGTATCCTTTCCGATAACGATGCGGCATCTTTCATCTGGCTTTTTCTGTCCGTAGTACCAGCCTAAGAAACGGCCTACTTTAAAAGCATGCTCAACGGTTAGGTTTACATTTGCCTCCCGCGAAAGCCGTCTGTTCCAAAATACTTTCCCATTTTTTATGATCCTTCCTATCTGCACCTGTATCTGGCCGATCACTGCCTGATGCAGAAGTCAATTTTATTCTGAACCGGATTAAAACATATCGTTCTTCTTCAGTTCCTCTAAATAGCGTCCCAAAGCGTCCTGCCATGCAGGAAGTCTCTCAAAGCCGTTTTCTGTCAGTTTATCCTTATTTAAGCGGCTGTTAGATGGACGTTTTGCCTTAACAGGGAATGCAGATGAGTCTACCGGTGTTACCTTTACTTCATCCATACCAGCCTGACGGAAGATCTCGCAGGCAAATTCATACCAGCTGCAAAGTCCTTCATTAGTTGCATGATATCTGCCGTATTTGTCGGTCTGGATCATGGCAACTAACAGCTTAGACAGATCATAGGTATAAGTTGGAGAACCAATCTGGTCATTTACAACGCTGACAGCGCCTCTTTCTTTGCCTAAGCGGAGCATGGTCTTAATAAAGTTCTTTCCGTTTATACCAAATACCCAAGCAATGCGGACAATAAAGTACTTATCCAGGTTCTGTTCTACTGCGATCTCACCTTCATACTTAGTCAGACCATATACATTTAATGGCTCTCTGTGGTCATCCGGCTCCCATGGGCGCAGACCTTCGCCGTTAAATACATAGTCTGTACTGATGTACATCATCTTAATGTCTAAGGCTTTGCAGACTTTTGCAATGTTTCTGGTTCCTTCTGCATTGACCTTGCGGCACAGTTCCACATTGTCTTCAGCAGCATCTACTGCAGTATATGCTGCACAGTGGATCACTGCATCCGGTTTTGCCTCAGTAATTACTTTTTTTCGCAGGCTGCGGCATCTGTGATATCCATTTCTTCTACATCTACGCCAATTCCTTCGATGCCCTTAGCTGCCAGTTCGTCCATTACGTCATGTCCAAGCTGTCCTTTTACACCTGTTACCAGAACTCTCATAAATGATCCTCACTTTTTATTATGTACTCTGAGCACTGTACATCTTAATCCTATCATACGTCAATGGCTGGCGGAAATTTCCGTCAGCCACAGTTACTTGTTACTTATCGTTTACTTACAGACGGTTTCCGTACATTTTATCGAAGTAATTACTGTACTCACCGCTTAAAATGTTTTTCCACCATTCCTGGTTATCCAGATACCACTGGATGGTCTGCTGAATTCCCGTATCAAAGTTATATTTTGGCTTCCAGCCTAATTCTGTCTCGATCTTAGTTGGATCGATGGCATAACGACGGTCATGTCCCGGGCGGTCTGTTACAAACTTGATCAGGCTTTCCGGCTTATTTAATGCCTTTAAGATGGTCTTTACAACTTCCAGATTGGTTCTCTCGTTGTGTCCGCCAATGTTGTAAACCTCGCCTACACGGCCCTTTATGGATAATCAGATCGATAGCCTCGCAATGATCGGATACGTGAAGCCAGTCACGTACATTTTCACCGGTTCCGTATACAGGAAGCTCCTCATCTGCTAAAGCACGGCTGATGATCAGCGGGATCAGCTTCTCAGGGAAGTGATATGGGCCGTAGTTGTTGGAGCAGCGGGATACTGTTACAGGCATTCCATAGGTTCTGTGATATGCCAGTACAAAACAGGTCTGCACTTGCCTTGGATGAAGAATATGGGCTGGATGTGTGCAGTGGTGTTGTTTCTGTAAAGAACAGGTCTGGACGGTCTAATGGCAGGTCTCCGTAAACTTCATCCGTAGATACCTGATGATAACGCTTAATGCCATAGGTACGGCATGCATCCAGTAAGGTAGTAGTTCCCATTACATTGGTGCGCACAAATGCCTCCGGATCTGTAATGGAACGGTCTACATGGCTTTCTGCAGCGAAGTTTACTACTACGTCTGGTTTTTCTTTCTCAAATAAGTCAAAGATGAACTTTCTGTCAGCGATATCGCCTTTTACAAAGCGGTAGTTTGGCTTGTCCTCTACCAGCTTTAAGTTTTCCAGATTTCCTGCATAGGTCAGCAGATCCAGGTTGATGATCTCATAATCTGGATATTTGTTTACCATATGGTGAACAAAGTTTCCACCGATAAATCCGGCTCCACCGGTTACGATGATCTTCATAATGTAAATATTTCCTCCTAAAATAGTTCTATGCGAGGGACATCTTCTTGCTGCGGCAACGCAACAAGAAATCGGATATCCATCCGATGACGAACGCCTGTAATCGGACTTTGAGCAAGCTCAACATCTTATTTCTTGAATTTTGCGCCCTATAGCTTGTTCGTTAGAATTCGGTTATGCAGCTTGTCTACATACTTTCCGTCTAAAACGTCCTTCAGGTACTTGCCATACTGGTTCTTCTTCAGGACTTCGTAGGTCTCTAATACCTGCTCTTTCGTGATCCAGCCGTTTAAATATGCGATTTCTTCCAGACATGCGATCTTTCTGTGCTGGTGGGTTTCTACCGTCTTTACAAAGTTGGTCGCCTCTACTAAAGACTCATGGGTTCCTGTATCCAGCCAGGTAAAGCCCTGTCCCAGTAAGATAACATCCAGATCGCCATTTTCCAGATAGATACGGTTCAGATCTGTGATCTCTAACTCGCCTCTTGCAGATGGCTTTAAGTTCTTTGCATACTCTACAACGCGGTTATCGTAGAAATAAAGTCCTGTTACGCAGTAATTGGACTTCGGCTTTTCAGGCTTCTCTTCAATAGAGATCGCTTTGCCGTTTGCGTCAAATTCAACGATACCGAAACGCTCCGGATCGTCTACATAGTAACCGAATACAGTTGCGCCTTTTCCCTTATTGGCAGCAGCCTTTTAATCTCTTGTTTAAGCCCTGTCCATGGAAAATATTATCACCTAATACCATGGCAACGGAGTCACCATTGATAAACTCCTCGCCAATGATAAATGCCTGGGCAAGTCCGTCCGGGCTTGGCTGTACAGCATAGCTTAAATTGATACCGAACTGCTTTCCATCACCTAACAGAGCCTCAAAACGTGGGGTGTCAACTGGTGTGGAGATGATCAGGATATCCCTGATCCCTGCATTCATCAACACCGATAACGGATAATAGATCATCGGCTTGTCATAAATAGGAAGCAGCTGCTTCGATGTAACTTTGGGCAAAGGGTAAAGTCTGGTGCGGCTTCCGGCGGCAAGTATAATCCCTTTCATTTTTTCCTCCTTGCAGGTCCCTGTAACCATCTTGCCTCCTGTTTTAAAGCAGACTACGGCCGGACCACTGGTTATTCTTTGTTCAATATACCATACTATACTCCATTTTTCAAATCTTCAGGGAAATATTTCGATATAATTCATGAAAAATTAATAATGCGATTTTTTCAATGGTGATTAGGGATTGAAAAAAGGATTTTTTATTTAATAAGATAGCAGTAAAACATACAAAATTGGGGGAAAACTATGCTTTTAATGAACAAAACTCTTTTAAAGCTTGCACGGGGACTATGGCTTTGGATCTTAGCCATAGCAGGGGTGGGCTTTCTTACGTTGGTAGGTACCACGGCGCTGGCTGAGATCATTGCCGGGTTCCTTGGTACTCTTTTTCAGCCTCAGGCGATCTTAAATACTGCCTGGAGCGCCATCCGGGCCGCGCTGGCTGCAGCTGTATTTACCTTTCTTGCCCAGCTCTTAAAAGGACTGTTAGAATACAGGACCGCTGCAAAGGCAAGAGAAGGCATGCGGAAAATGATCTTTTCAAAGTACTGGAACTGGATGCAGGCGGCATTGAAAAGATCGGTCCTGTTTCCGCTATCACAGCTTCTGTGGATGCAGTAGAACAGATGCAGACCTATTTCAGCACCTATCTTCCAAGCCTGATCTACAGTGTGATCGCGCCCATCTATCTGTTCTTTCACTTAAAGGGCATCTCTATGCCGGTGGCTGTTTTATTATTGGTGGTATCACTTTTTCTTGCTTCCCATTAATAATGCATTCCGCAGCAGGATTGAAGATATCCGTAAGATCTACTGGCGTTCATTAGATGATATGACCGGTTATTATATGGATAGCCTGCGCGGACTTACTACTTTAAAGCTGTTTAACAGAGACAGGGAACATTCCCATATCCTGGAGAAAAAGCAGATATATTAAATAAAAATATCAACTGCTTTATGAAGATCAATTTTACCTCTTTCCTGGTAACAGAAGCTCTGATCTATGCTGCCCTGGTGATCGCCCTTGTAGACTCCTGTGTACGTATTACAAAGGGTTCCATTACCATTTCACAGGCACTGATCGTTTTAATGCTTTCTTACAGCTATTTTTCTTCTGCACAGCAGCTGATGAGCGCTTCCCACAGTGCTTTAACCGCTATTTCCGCAGCAGGTAAAGTGGAGGAGATCCTTGATACAGATACAACACGCCCCTTTGCCCCGTCACTGCCGGAAGATAAGGAACATTTTAATGGGATCCGTATGGAACATGTATCCTATGGTTATGAAGGACGGGCCAGAGCCTTACAGGATGTTTCTCTTACAATCCCCAAAGGTTCTGTTGTCGCTTTAGTTGGACTTTCCGGCTGTGGAAAATCCACCACTGCTTCTCTTTTTAATGCGTTTTTGTGACGCGGCAGCCGGACATATTTACATGGACGGCAAAGACTATCACAGCATGAAGCCGGAGGAACTGAGAAAGCACATTGCCATGGTTCCCCAGCAGGTAAACCTTTTTCCGGAACCATCCGGGAGAATCTGCTCCTTGCTGACCCGGATGCAGATGACCAGACTTTAATGGAAGCCGTAACAGAAGCAGGTCTTTTAAAATTTGTCCAGTCACTGGAAAAAAGGACTGAATTCTGATGTTGGAAATGCAGGTGCTTCCTCTCCGGCGGCCAACGCCAGAAAATCGGTATTGCAAGAGCCCTTTATCAAAGGCTGAATACATGATCTTTGATGAAGCTACTTCCAGCGTTGACCCGGAAAGTGAAAAAGGAAATCTGGGATACCATTAGCCGCCTGGCTCATACACGACCCTTATCATCATCTCCCATAGAATGTCATCAGTACGTGGCGCTGACTGCATTTACGTTCTAAAAAGATGGCAGGGTGGCACAGCAGGGCGATCATGAAACTTTAATGGCCCAGGATGGCTTATATCATGAACTGGTAATACGCCAGCAGGCAATGGAGGTGGCAGAATGAAACGAAAATTCAGTTATTCAATGAAGAAATGAACCGCCGGCTTCTGGCAATCGGAAGACCGATCCGAAAATATATTGCCATATCAACAGTTGCCAGTGTACTGGGAGCACTCTCCCATATGGGACTGATGGGATTTGGCGCTTTATGGCTTTTGGCTGCGGCTGGTTTTTGTGATGGAATGATGACTTATGCAGCCCTTACCATCGCCTGCGCTGTTCTGATCGCAGTATGCCGCTACCTGGAAGGTTTATTCTCCCATTTAGGTGCTTATGGTATTCTTGCGAAAATGAGAGTACATCTTTTGATGCTATCGACCGCATCTCACCTGCTTATATGATCGGACGTGAAACCGGCGATATTATGAACATTGCTGTAGCGGATATTGAAACTCTTGAATATTTCTTTGCACATACTATCGGACCTATGTTTACAGTCATTTTACTGCCGGTAACAACAGTGCTTTGGCATGGTTTGTAAATCCGCTGTATGCACTGGTGCTGATCCCAATCTATATTATGATCAGCGTTGTACTGCCTCTTGGAGCCCTGGTTGCCGGACGTGGGATCGGTATGCGCTATAGGGAAGAGTTAGGTGATCTGAAATCGAAGATCCTGGAAAGTGTATACAGCATACGGGATATCCAGATCTTTGGCGCCGGAAACCGGAAAATGAATGATGTGATGCTGGCAAACAACCGGGTAAATAAAGCTGCTTTAGGGCTTACGCTCCACAGGCAGACCATTGCTTCTTTTCCCAACTTTTTCATCTACCTTGCAAGGATACTGATCCTGGTATGCGCCGGATATCTTGCATCAAAAGGCATCGATAACCCGGTAGGAACCATTGCTATTTCCTTTGCTGCAACAGCTTCTCTATCCTCTTCTTTCAGCCTTACTTTTTGTGGTAACAAGCCTGTTAGAGGCATACGGCGCTGCAGAACGTATTTTTAAGATCGAGGATACATTGCCTGAGACTGAGGAACCGGAACATGCGGTTACCTGCGGCGAGATCCAGACCATTGAATTTAAAGATGTGACTTTCGCTTATCCAGGTACAGAACGAAAGATCCTGGAACATTTTAATTATGTCATACACAAAGGGGACCAGATCGGTATTGCCGGTGAGTCCGGTGCCGGAAAATCCACACTGCTGCGGCTTCTTCTGCGGTTCTATGCTCCAACAGAGGGTCAGATCCTGATCAACGGTATTCCACTGGAACAGATCAGCTTCAGGGAACTGCATAAGCGGATCGCATTTCTGGAACAGGATACTTATCTGTTCGACATGACCATTGCAGAAAATATAGGGATCGCAAAACCCGGTGCTTCTATGGAAGAGATCAAAGATGCTGCCAAAACGGGCCGGAATTGCGGAATTTATCCATACCTTGCCAGATGGATATGATACCGACATGGGGCAGATGAGCGCAAGGCTTTCCGGCGGTGAACGCCAGAGGATCGGCATTGCAAGAATATTGCTCCGTAACCCGGATATCTGCCTGATGGACGAGCCATCCAGTGCCTTTAGATGCCCTTCATGAAAAGGAACTGCTCCATACGCTGCAGACTGCCTATGCAGGAAAGACACTGCTGCTGATCTCCCACAGAAGGAAGTACGCTGACAGGATGCAGCAGGATTTTGAGATGTTGCTGAAGATCTGAAATAAAGTCTTCATTATCGACATGCCCCAAATCCGGACACTCCTGGTCTTTTCCCGTTTCGCCATTGGCGGGACGAATTAGGATGCGGATTTAGGACATTAAAAAGGCGTAAAAGACCAGCTGTACCAGACAGATATGTCCGGCCACAACTGGTCTTTTATAATCCATTATAAACTTATGAAATAGACTCTACTGTATAACCTGCATCTTCCACTGCTTTTTTCAGCACATTTACATCGATCTCACGGTCATAAGGAAACAACCGCTCTTCTTGCCTTTTAAGCTGACATTTGCAGATACACCGTCGATCTTGTTTAAAGCACGCATTACACGGTTTACACAGTGCTCGCAGGTCATTCCGGAGATCTGGACGATCTTTTCACCGATCACAGGTCCCTCTAACTTGCTTGGTTTTTCTTTCACCTCACTGGCTCCGCCGCCACCGCAGCACGGGCTTTCGCCTTTCATATGTTTAATAGTGCCTCTGATAGCGAAGACTGCGATCAGGATCAATATAAGGATTACAATTGCATTAACCATTTCTAAGTCCCTCTCATTTCTGTAACAGGTATGCACTGTTTACTCTTCTTCGCGGAATTTCTTATCTTTTGCTTCTTCCCGCTTTTTCTGGATAAATTTTACTCCTTGGTAGATCCCCATTCCCACTACGTAGATGATAATAAGGGCAACTACCATATAGAGCATGGAACCGGATGAATTTCCCATTTTCTGTTCCTTTCTAAACATTAACGTACATATCACCAGAAAATAGCACCATCATAAATACAGGTCCATTGCTGCGTGTAAATACAGACAGCAACTGGATCAATATTTTCATCGTTTTATGAACGTCCCCATGATGTGCATGAACACTTCCACAACTGCTGCAATGTCCGCTGCAGCCGCCGCATCCACCGCCGCAGCCGCCGTTTCCGCTTCCACAGCTGCTGCAGCTGTCCTTTTAATACGCCTGTGCGCTTCCAGTAGATCACCAGACCGCAGTAGCCAAATACAAGGAGCAATATAATTACATTTGCTATCATAAATATTCCCTTCTTTTTCTTAATGTTCTCTGGAAACATGAAACAATGGATATCTGCCATATTCATTTTACCACAATGCATGCAGTTTTAAAAAGGACCGGATGTTTCACCGGACCCTTTCAGTTTAATTATGCCGGTATGTACCGACTGTACTTTTATAAACTTGCGGACTGTACAGAGCGCTTGGAATAGGTCTTCTGATCCTTATATGGATCTGGACGGAACAGCATGTACAGCATGAACAGCAGCACTACGAATGCCACAACTGTACCTGCGCCGAAGGAACCATAGAATAAGAAGCTGCCAATCTGGTATACGCAAAGAGTAACAGCGTAAGAAAATACATTCTGGAACAGGATCGCAAACCAGAACCACTTTCTATCCTGCATCTGCTGGGCCATTGTCGAAATAGCTGCAAGACACGGAGAGTCAAGAAGGTTAAACAGCAGGAAGCTGAATCCGGCTAAAGCGGTTGGGAACCACATTCCAACACCTTCTGCAATAGTTTCTGCATCTTCAACGTCACCAGCAACATTTGCAAGTACGCCCATGGTAGAAACGATACCTTCTTTTGCACTGAAACCGGAAATCGCAGCTGCAACCGGCTGCCACTCGCCCCAGCCAAGAGGAGCAAAGAGAGGCGCGATCGCACCGCCAATGATAGCCATAAGGCTGTCTGCGGAATCTTCAACAATACCAAAGGAACCATCAGCAAATCCAAAAGTAGAAAGCAGCCACATTACTACGCAGGCAAGGAACAGGATAGTACCAGCTTTGATGATGAAGCCTTTCAGTCTTTCCCAGACATGCATCAGAACAGTCTTAGCAGATGGGATATGGTACTGTGGAAGCTCCATAACGAATGGAGCCGGTTTTCCGGAGAATGGTTTTGTTTTCTTTAACATGATAGCTGCTACAAGAACAGCTACGATACCTACAAAGTACATGATAGGAGCCATCATGCCAGCTACATCCCAGCCAGTTACATAACCAGCCATAACGCCGCCCATTAAAGCGATTACAGGAAGTTTAGCACCACATGGGATAAAGGTTGCTGTCATAATTGTAAGTCTTCTGTCGTTATCCTGCTCAATGGTCTTGGAAGCCATGATACCTGGGATACCACAACCAGAGGAGATCAGTAACGGGATGAAGCTCTTACCGGACAGACCAAAGTGACGGAATACACGGTCCATAACGAATGCGATACGTACCATGTAACCGCAGTCTTCCAGGATGGAAAGGAACAGGAACAGGATCGCCATCTGAGGAACGAAACCAAGCACTGCTCCCAGACCGCCGATGATACCATCAACAACCAGGCTTAAGATCAGGTCACTTGCACCGGCATTTTCAAGGAATCCGCCTACAACTTCCTGAATAGCACCTACGAATGTATCGTTAGTCCAGTCAGTTACGAATGTACCTATTGTAGTTACAGAGATGTAATATACGATCCACATTACCAGCATAAAGATCGGAATACCTAAGAAACGGTTGGTAACGATCTGGTCGATCTTATCAGATACGGTCAGCTTCTCGCCGCTCTTCTTAACAGCAGTCCCAACTACCTTCTGGATGAATTTGTAACGCTCATCAGTTACAATACTTTCCATATCGTCATCATGAGCTTCTTCGATGGCTTTTCTTGCGTTCTCAACAATAGACCTGCCAGAAGCAGAAAGAGGGGTGCTCTCAACTACCTTGCTGTCATTTTCAAGAAACTTAACAGCATACCATCTCTTCTTGTTCTCAGTGATGTCTGCCGCCAGTACGCCTTCAACCTCAGCTACTGCTGCTTCTAATTCCTTAGAAAAGATCTCCTTAGGAAGATCAGCTTCTTTCTTCTTAGCAACCTTAACTGCTTCGTCGATCAGCTTATCAAGACCGGTCTGCTTCAATGCAGATGTTTCAACGATCGGACAGTCAAGAAGCATGGAAAGACGCTCAATGTCGATCTTAATACCTCTCTTGGCAAGCAGATCTGCCATATTTAATGCGATCACTACCGGAATACCGGTTTCGATCATCTGGGTGGTCAGATATAAGTTACGCTCGATGTTTGTTGCGTCAACCAGGTTTACAATAACGTCCGGATCATCCTTTAACAGATAATCACGGCTGACAACTTCCTCCAAAGTATAAGGAGACAGTGAATAAATACCCGGAAGGTCAGTAACGATCACTTCTTCGCTCTGGCTCTTGCTTTTTAATTTTCCCTCTTTTTTCTCTACCGTAACACCAGGCCAGTTACCAACATACTGATTGGCTCCTGTTAATGCATTAAACATAGTTGTTTTTCCGCAGTTTGGGTTTCCGGCAAGCGCGATCTTAATTGCCATTTTTCATTTACCTCCATGAGTCCATTGCAAAGGACTCCTTTTAATTCTCACGGTGTGTTGTGTCCGTTTATTTTACTTCTACACACTGAGCATCATTTTTTCTTACAGAAAGCTCATAACCTCTTACTGTAATTTCAACAGGATCTCCTAAAGGAGCAACTTTTCTAATATAAAGCTCACTTCCTTTTGTGATCCCCATGTCCATAATACGACGTTTGTAAGCGCCATCACCTGTGATCTTAGTCACTACTACAGTGCTTCCAACTGCTGCATCACCTAAAGTCATTGCTATGTCTCCTTTCTTCTCTTTGTCATGTTCATTTATGGCTATATCACCCTTAAGCGGCATGTCGATTTAAACCATGATATGTCTTGCCATATCCTGATTTATTGCAACTCTTGAATCCTTAATATTGACAATAACATTTCCACCGATGGCAGATACACCTGTGATCTCTGCTCCGGCAACAAATCCCAGGTTTTCAAGAAAACGCTTTGTTTCTTCATTTCCGCCTACTTTGCGAATGGTATTTGCTTCTCCGATCGAAGCCATTGTTAAAGGCATCTTCTTCACTCCTTTTTTCAAGTTAGTTTTTCCTATTCAAGGTTAGTCATTGCTACCCCGATCATCTTAGTTAGAATACGCTAATTTAAGTTAGTTGTCAATAACGCAGACTATTTATATGCTGATAATTTTCTCAATAAGGTGCATTTTTTTAATTTTGCTGTATTTTGCTGTATAATTCATAAAGATGTTGTCTATCTTCATAAATAAACTGCCGTCAGCCACAAAGGAGAGCTTCTATGACATTACAGCAAATGCGATATTTTATTGGTGCTGCTGAATCCGGTTCGATCAGCGAAGCCGCTAAACGATCTTTTACTGCCCAGTCCAGCATTTCCGGTGCTATTAAAGAAGTGGAAAATACTTATGGGATCACTGCTTTTGTAAGGGACAGCAAAGGGGTCCGCCTTACCAGAAGCGGAGAAGAGCTTCTGATCGAATTTAAATGGATATTAAACCGACTGGATTATCTGGATGAAAAATTCAATGGTTCCAAAAATCGTCCTTTAGGTTTATCTGTTTCCTCCCAGCATCATATCTGCGGTATGAATTCTTTTGTATCGATCATCAACAGCCTGAATACAAGTGCCGGACCTTATCACTGCGGTTTTCACGAATGCCGCACATCTGAAGTTATGGACCGGGTAGAACGCGGTCTGGATGATCTTGGCATCGTTTTTGTTACAGAATACAGCAAGGGCCAGATGATGCAGGAGTTAAGGAACAGAAGCATCATTTTCAATCACATTACCTATCAGACTTCCCATGTATACATATGCCGAAACCACCCTCTTGCTGGCAGCCGTGAAATCGACATAGAAGATCTGATCCAGTATCCTTTTATCACCTATGACCGGTCTTCAGATACGAATTCCGCTTATACTGACCTGATCGTCCCTTATCATCAGTTAAACAGGGTGATCCAGGTTTCTGACCGGGCTGCTTCTTATTCTGTTATGCGTTACTGTCAGGGATTTGCTGTAGGAAGCGGCTATCGGCCGTTTGATGATAACTACAGCGATATCGTTTCTATTCCTATTAAAAACGGGCGGCGGCTTGAAATAGGATGGATCGTACGCCAAAAATATACTCTTTCTGATACAGCCAGCCGTTTTGTGGATCTTTTAATGCAGATTGAATCAGTTGTCCTGTGACCTTAAAGACGGTTTTCGTAAAAAGCGATGGAAATCCATCGCTTTTTGACGTATTCGCAGAAAACACTTCCTGTGTTATGTTTAAATCACAAAAATAATTTCTGCACAGACAGAAGAAAGGGGTATCTTGTATGGAAAAGTTGAAAAGCTGTTATTAACAAGTACTGGAAGGTTTATGTTGCAGCCCTGATCATTGCTGCGGTCTGCGATCTGATCGGTACACTTAAGTTCAATATTGGAATTGGTACACTTACCTTATTTCCAATGGTATTTGCCACGATCTTTGGAGGACTTTTAGGACCGGATGCCTTTAAGCTTTTCAAAACAGAAGAATCAAAGCTTGGAGGAAGCCTTGTTTTAGTAGCCCTTGCACCTTTTATGGCAAAAATGGGAATCTCAGCAGGCGGAAATCTTGCAAAACTGGTTGCTGTAGGACCTGCGCTTCTGCTGCAGGAATTTGGTAATCTGGGAACTATCCTTATTTCACTTCCTCTTGCACTGCTGCTTGGTCTGAAAAAAGAAGCTATCGGTGCCTGCTATTCCATCAACCGAGACTCCAACCTTGGATTAACCACTGATATCTTTGGACCGGATGCCCCGGAAACCCGCGGAACCTTTGCTGTATATATTGTTGGTTCTGTTATTGGTACCGTTTTTATCAGTATCCTGGCCAGCATCGTAGCTTCCTGGCATATTTTTGATCCTATTGCCCTTGGCATGGCTTGTGGTGTAGGAAGCGGATCAATGATGACTGCCGCTGCCGGAACATTAGGTGAGATCTACCCGCAGCAGGCTGAAAGTATTATGATCATGGGCGGCGCCAGTGATATGCTTACTGGTATCACCGGAATTTATATGGGAACATTCGTAGGTCTTCCTCTTACTAAAAAACTGTATGCAATACTGGAACCTAAAATCGGTCACAAAAACAATAAGGAGGCTAAATAATGGTCAGAAAATACTTTTTACAGCAGCTTGGACTGCTTATCATGGTTTCTGTTATCATGGTACTCACAAATATACTGGGCTACAAAATGCCGGTAGGTGATTCCATTGCCGGGATCCTGGTATTATGCGCCATTGCTCTTTTGGACTTACAGTAAGTAAATTTATGAGCCAGTTTATAAAGCTTCCGTCTATGATGTATGTATCTCTTACCGGACTGCTTCTTGCATGCCCTATTTCACCGGTAAAGGACTTTGTGATCGGTGTTACATCCCAGGTCGCATTTATGGCTCCTGCCACTGCATTAGGCGCATTTGCCGGAATCTCACTTGGAAAAGACCTGAAGGATTTTGCAAAAATGGGATGGAAGCTGGTATTGATCACTTTATTTGTAATTACCGGAACCTTTATTTTCTCTGCCTTAGTAGCAGATGTTATCTTAAAACTTACAGGTGCCATTTAACATGAGCGAGGTAAATTTATATGGAAAAATATGATATTTTAATTAAGAACTGTCAGGTTTTAAACCCTGATATGACGGTTTCATCTACCTGTTCTGTAGGAATTAAAGACAGCTGGATCAAAAAGATCGGTCCTACAGATGAATTGATCACCGACAGCTCTGCCAGTGAAATAATCGATGGCAAAGGAAAGCTTGTCATGCCCGGCATGGTAGATGGCCATACACATACCTGCCAGCAGCTTTTAAGAGGGCGTGTTGCCGATGAATATCCTATGGTATGGACCCGTTTCCTGGTTCCTTTTGAAAGTAATCTCCAGCCAGAAGATTCTTATATCAGCGGCCTTCTGGCATGTCTGGAAATGATCAAAAGCGGAACAACTGCTTTTGCTGATTCCGGCGGTGTACATATGGACCGGGTTGCAGATGCAGTCATTGAATCTGGCATGAGAGCTGCCATTGCAAAATCAACCATGGATATGGGAAATGCCATTACTGGTGCAATGAAAGAGACAGCTAATGAGGCTATCGAAAACACAAAGAAACTGTATCAGAAATATCAGGGGCTGGCGATGGCCGTGTTGATATCTGGTTTGCCATCCGCCAGGTCATGACCTGTTCCAGGAACTGATCGCCATGGTAGGTGAATCTGCTAAAGAATTCCATACCGGCATTCATGCCCATCTGTGTGAGCATAAAGACGAAGTCAGCTTCTGCCTGCAGAATTACAAAAAGCGCCCTGCAGAATTTCTGGAAGAAATGGGCATTCTTGGTCCTAATCTTCTGACTGCCCACAATGTAATGCTGTCAGACCACGATATTGCACTGATGGCAGAACGTGGTGTGAAAATGATTCATTGCCCAAGAGCCAACCTGTCAAACCACGGTTTTCCAAAAGCTCCCCAGATTCTGGAAGCCGGTGCAAGCCTTGGCTTAGGGCTGCGATGGCGCTGCACCTTCCAACCTGGATATTTTTGACGAAATGAAGGTTCTTCGCTATGCTATGATGGCTTACTGGGGAATTCCATCTTTTAATCCTGTAGTCATGACCTGTCCTACACTTTTAAAGATGGCCTCCCAGGGCGGTGCAAATGCTCTTGGACACGGTGATATCCTTGGATCCGTTGAAGAAGGCAAGAAAGCTGACCTGATCCTGTTAAATATTGACCAGCCTCATATCACTCCAAGCCAGAATCTGGTAAATACCATCGTAGATGCTGCAAACCGACATGATGTAACCGATTCTATCATCAACGGCAAGATCGTAATGAAAAACCGTGAGGTCCTTACTCTGGATGAAGAGCGGATCCGCTTTGAATCTGAAAAGCATATGAATGATATTATTAAACGGGCATACTAAGATATAAAAAATGACGGCACTGTTTCCAGTTTGGGAAGCGGTCCGTCATTTTTACAGCATTTTTTGATCATATATAAGGCTACTTTACATTTTTTCTTTTTTTTATTACCAGTTTACCACATTCACCGGATCTCCAGCTAAAAACTGTTTAAGATTTTCCACAGACATATCCATGATCCTCTGCCTTGCTTCCTTTGGAGCCCAGGAAATATGAGGGGTGATGATACAGTTTTTAGCTTTCAGAAGAGGATTGTCACTCTTAATAGGCTCTGTACTTACCACATCCAGTCCTGCTGCATATACTTTTCCACTGTTTAATGCATCTGCTAGGTCTTTTTCCACAATCAGCTGTCCACGGGAGTTATTAATGATGATAACTCCATCTTTCATCCTGGCAATATTATCTTTATTGATAATGCCTTCTGTAGACGGGAACAATGGGCAATGAAGCGAGATCACATCTGATTTTGCAAATATCTCATCCAGTTCCACATACTCAGCAATAGCACGTCCTTTATCATTTGGATGGGAATCATAAGCCAGTACATTCATACCCATTGCCTTTGCTATGGTTCCTGTTTTCTGTCCAATACGGCCAAAACCAATGATCCCCAGTGTTTTTTCCTGCCAGTTCGATCAGCGGATAGTCCCAGAAGCACCAGTCTAGGGCATTTTCCCATCTGCCCTCTTTTACAGCCTTATCATGATGTCCGATGCGATGGCAGATCTCTAAAAGAAGAGCAATGGCAAACTGTCCTACACAGTCCGTTCCATAAGCAGGAATATTGCTGACAACGATCCCTTTTTCTTTTGCATAATTAACATCGATCACATTGTAGCCTGTTGCAAGGACACTGATAAACTTAAAATCCGGGCATGCGTCCATGGTTTCTTTTGTGATCGTAGTCTTATTGGTAAAAACGACCTCTGCATTGCCAATACGATTTACCACTTCCTCTGCCGGTGTTCTGTCATAAACCGTCAATTCTCCGTATTTTTTCATCTCATCCCAGGAAAGATCTCCCGGATTTTCTGTATATCCATCAAGTACAACTATTTTCAT
>VOFH01001370.1_pt1 | contig 47649 bp, 73 predicted proteins | sample 5384091 | NCBI WGS metagenome assembly VOFH01 (sample SAMN12384727, study PRJNA508395) | human gut metagenome | isolation source: healthy gut G | host: Homo sapiens
ATGATTCCGCATCCAACAATAGAAGGGATCGTCACATAAACCGAAATGCAAGGGTCTCATACAAGTCCACCTTAGAAATTGCCGCCGTCAGATTGGTCGCAGCGCCAGGGGTGATTGCTTATCGCCGCACATGGCCCCCGATATAATGCATCCGGCAGTCAGCCCCACGGGAATGCCAAGGCTGATGCCGACCCCATAAAGGCGACGCCGATGGTCCCTGCCGTCGTCCAGGACGATCCGGTGACAAAGGCCATGACAAAACACAAGACCATAATGGATATCAAAAACCACTGCGGTGAGAAGAGCATCAGCCCGTAGTAGATGACTACAGGCACCGTTCACACATGGTCCAGGTTCCAACGACCACGCCTACCATGAGAATCGTCAGAAACACGCCCACTGCATCTGTTACCGCCTTGTGCATGCCCTCAATTAGGTCCTTCCATGGAATCCTGGAAAAACGCCAAAGCAGAACACGATGCCGATGTTCACCAAAATAGGGACATGGGGCTCCAGCTTTAGAAAAACCACACCCGTGAGCAGCACAAAATATTGACAAAAAGCACACTGAGCGCCATGAAAATGTAGTCTTTCGTTTCCGTCTTCATCGCACTTCTTCAATGACCGTCTCGATTCCGTACTTCTGCTTGATCTCGCCCAGGGTTACGAGGTGCGGCAGCGAATCGTGATATTCCTGAGATGCCCTGTCTTTCCACTGCTCCACAATCAAAATCTCGTTATCCCGCGCAGCACAGAAGTAGTATTCGTACCGAATATTGCCCTCTTCCTCGTGCGTGGCTTCGATGATTCCCGCTGCCCTGACCTCGTCATAAAACCGATCCAGGGTTGCCTTATCCTTTGCCGTATAAAATACATGTAAGTTGAACATTTTTTACCTCCTAGTCATATAACTTAACATTGCATATTTGCTTCCGCTTCTTCAAGGGAGGCAAATCCATAAAGTTTTACCGTCTCTTCCAGAATTGTCAGATCCATATTCTCACCTTTGGCAAGCAGCTCCCTGCTGCCACTTGAGATAAGCGCTCAGGGTTTTTCCGAATAGGTGAGCAGTTCTCCCCGAAGATACGTAGAAATCGATGTACCGCCAAACTGAGAGACCTCATCGTCTTCCAGGCTGCGCCCGCCAGAGGCGATATGGGGATACTGGTCACGCAGCTTGCGGCTCCAGTCCATAGAAATCCCATGAATCTGCTCCACCAGCGCTTCTTTTCGCAAGTCACCGGACGGAGAAACGGTTCCATCTCGGCGTATTCCTCCGGTGCCGTATATTTCATCATCCGTGCATATTTTTCAGTTATCAGGTTAAACCCATCCTCCTCAGCACAGGTCAGATCCTCAAGGTAGGATTCACGCATCTCCTCATTCCAAGCTGCAAACTGGCATCTGCGCATGGCGTAGAAAGTTTTTTGTCGTCCTGACAGGAAGCTCTGGATCCTCCTTCATTGACCTTGTCAAACATTCTGTATTCTTTTTCAATAATTCTTTCTATGATATCCATAGCATTCCTTTCTCTCCTCAGCCCACAGTCAGCGGCAATCCGGCAATATACGGGTCCTCGATATGCTCCAGCAAAGCAAAGCTCTGATCACAGAGAAAATCACTGGTCGTCTCTGTAAGCTTTTGTTTCATCAGTTCTTCTCTGATTGCGATACAAATGGTTTCAACAATCTGCACGTTCTCCTCTCGGCATGGATCTTTACAGATCCGAGAAAGAAGCGGCGCGATATTCGTCAGCTTGGACAGGTCGGCCATTTCCTCTGAACGTCCACTTATAATAGGGCGCATATCGCCTGTTGAGAAGATACACTGCTTTCATGGCTGCCTCTGTAAACTCTGACAGCGCCAGCATCGCGGCCACGAAATCACCTCTCTGCAGAAGACGCGGGTAGTTGTATTGGCCGGCCTGCCCCATCTTGTGGCAGTTGCAGGACAGTTTCTTTATCCTCACGTCCTCTGGATAAAATTCCAGCAGCTTTTCTCTCTGATTCTCGTGAATTCCCCAGAGGATCGGTAAAGACCGAGCCATTTGTGGCGGTCGCCAGAAACTGCTCTGGAATCCGCATCCACTGATCCTGCTCGATCGGCCCCTCCGCCATGCCGGTAAATTTGGCATAAAGTCCGAAATCCTCATGACGCCGGTTCTGCCCGAAGCCATCCCCTCGTCCCGCTTTCGCTCAAAACCCTGAAAGGTCTGCGGCAGCGCCAGATAGGCTTCCTGCAGCGCGGGGCCGATTCGCTCCATGTCCTCATCGGCGAGCCAGAGGCAGAAACCCGGTCCAAAATCATGATCGCGGGAGAGCTGATCGTCAAAAACCAAAGGCATCGGAGCCTTCCCCGACAAAACCGCAGGCAATCCGCGAGACATAGGGGGGAATTTTTCTTCCAGCATCGGTCTGCCAAATTCCAGATAGTATCCTTTTGCCAATTCCATTCCTTTTCCCATGAATCCCTCCTTACTTTCTGCAAAGTTTTTTCAGAATCTCCTGCGCAGTGAAATAATCCTTGTTCTTTCCGAAAACCGCTTCAATCTCCTCCAGCACCTGTTGAAGACAGTCTATCGCTTCTCTCTCATTGCCCGCTCGCGCCAGAAGCTGTCCGTACAGCATTTTGGCAGAAATCATGTGCGGATTTTGATAAGAAAGGGCAGAAAACATTCGAATCGATTTCATCAGCAAATCCATCGCTTTCTGATCCTGATCTTTCCCGCATAATAATAGGCTTGATTCAAAGTCCTGTGGCCACGTCCTCTTCATGTCCGCCCAGTTCCTCCCAGAATCGCCATGGAGTGCTGCATCAGTGCAAGCCCCTCTTCCTCTCGCTGTGTGTCCATACAGAGCAGCCCCAGGTTGTTGAGGACAGAAGCGTACAGGAAATGCTTTTCCCCCTGGCACGCTTCAAAAAAGTGCCTTCGCCTGCAGAAACAGTTCCTCTGCCTGTTTCATCTCTCCCATCTGCCTGTAGGTGCCCGCCAGATTGTTCACGCTCACCGCATATTCGAAAGAGGCCTCCCCAAAGCCGGGCGCAGAGCCTCCAAAACTTCTTCGTAATACTTGACAGAGTTTTGGTAGTCACTGACGCTGCGGCAAAATGCTGCCAGCTCACTGGTACAGGCGATATGTACTTCTCCGCTATCCTGGCTTTGTTCGTACACGTCTTCCAGCCATTTCAAAATTTCTTCGGGACGCTGCCGCGCGTCAAACTTGCCGTCAAGCGATTCATAAAATTGTTCCTTTGTCATGGTTCCCTCCTATTTACCCAAAGAATGCCACCGCTAACCAGGAGCAGCGCCGCCAGGTTGTTCCACGTCAGAATGTTCTCATGGAGCAGCAGTCCCGATAATGCCGTTCCGAATACCGGAATGGTAAAACCAAAAGGGCGCCACCTTGCCGACTGGGTTGTGCTTCAGTAGAATCGCCCAGATGGTAAAAGAAATCGTGGACAGAAACGCCAGATAGAAAAACAAGCATGCCGACTTTGGCGTAAACTCGCCCATGGTCCCTCCCGCCAGGTAGCCCATGAGAATCAGAATCGCACCGCCCATCATCAGCTGGTATGCGGTGATGGTCTCCGGTTTTTCCCTTTTTGAGATCAGCTTTGTCGTCACCGTGCTGGCGCCATAAGCGACCGCGCATAGAAGGACAAAACCTTCGCCGTTCCATGCGAAACCGCTGTCCCAGGCTCCAGGCGTGAGATTTACCACGACTACGCCAGCAAAGCCGACAATGCATCCGATTGCTTTTTCCAGGTAAACGCTCCTCTTTCATCAGAAAATGGGCGATGATGATGGCAAAAAAACGCGTTGGATGCGGTGATGATCGATCCCTTGGCTCCTGTCGTATTGGCAAGACCCAGATAAAAGAAAAAGTATTGTATCGTCGTCTGCAGCACCCCTGTCCGAAGACAAAAGGGATGGACGATTTCTTCATCTGCAGAGGTTTTCTCTTTGAAGCTGAACAAGAAAAAGGTCATTGCACCTGCACAGAAAATCTCCATCCGGCAAAGAGCATCTGACTGCCCGCGCCTTCGATGGCGAACCATTCATAGCCGATTTTGATACAGGGAAACGCACTTCCCCATAAAGGCAGCAAAACAGAGCCAGGACAGCGACAACTGGTGTTTTCTGTATTGTCATAATAAGACTCCTGTTAAGAAAAAAAATCCGGCGCGCATATGCTGAAAACAAGGTATTTGCGCCGGATCTGATTGATTATTTACTAAATTGCATTTGCTTTCTTTACCGCCTTATCGACAGAAGTCATGACAGCAGAAGCAAACCCTTCGTCTACGAGGATTTGTAGCCTTCGATGGTTACGCCGCCAGGAGAGCACATCTCGCTGACTCTCGACTTCGGCTCGTCGCCGCTTTCATCGAGAATCATGGCGACGCCCAGCATGTTTTTAATGACCATCTTTCTGGCGTCGCTACGGCTGAAGCCGGCATAAACGCCTGCATCGATGAGAACGTCTGCCATCTGGTAGAGCCACATCGGACCGGAACAGCTATATGCCGTAAACTCGCCAAACATGTTCTCCGGCAGGAGGATGGTCTGCCCCAGTGCCTCCAAAACCTGCAGGGCAAAAGCCTTTTCTTCTTCATTCACATTGCCGTTCAGGCAGACCGCGCTGTGCCCGTTGCCTGACTGTCCCAAGGTGTTGGGCATGACGCGCACAATCTTCCTGTCAGCGCCCAGCATCTCTTCCATAGATGCGATGGTCACGCCTGCTGCAATAGACAGAACGACCGTTTCCGCCTTTGCCGCTTCCTTTAATTGTCCTTGCCACCACCGGTACGATTTTCGGAAGCACGGCGATGATGATCATGTCCGCCTCTTTCATGGCCTCCTTGGCGTCCACCATGGCATTGACTCCGTATGTTTCCTTGAGATATTCGCAGCGGGCCGTGTTCAGTTCGCTGACAGAGATATTTTCACTTTTACTACTTCTCTGGATCAGGCTTTCATGACGCCTTCCGCCATGTTTCCGCCGCCGCAGCATACGATTTTCTTGCTCATTTTTTCACTCCTATTTCAGTTCCAGTGTATTTTTAACAAAGGCTTCGTCTGTCTTTGTCTCTGCTGCAAGATATGCGATGTCCTCCGCTGTCAGATTTTCCGGTGACACGCCTGCTTCTTTTGCACGCTCTTCTGATCATGGATTGTCTGAAACGGTTGATATCTGCCACCTGGTGTTTGATCATGGCAGGACTTGCCGGGAAGATGATGTTCTCGCCTGGCTGATCCTCTTCCTGCGGATTTCCAAATCTGAGGTCGATGCCGTTGTCTCTTGCGAAAGATAACTGTGGCTGGATGTGCTTTCCTGCACCTGTATACTCTGTTTCGCTGATGACGACGATTGCATCCTCTGGCAGTTCCTGTGCCAGAGAGAAGGCTGCTGCCAATGCAGTGTTGCCTGCTGGTCCTCTTTCAATTCCTCCAGGTTTGCAAGGGCTTCTGTCATATACATGACTTCGCCCTGCTTGACTGTCACGTATTTATCTGCATATCTCAAGATTCTTGCGGCAGAACGCGGTGTATCAGAATGATCCGACCGGTTGCGTGAGGCACGCCGAAGCCCGTATGTCCAGTAGTGCATGATTTTTTGTTGAACTGTGTATCAGAAGCCATATGAAGACCAGTCAGGTCGATAGATGCGGCGACCACTTCTGTATCCGTAGCGCCAGCTTTGATCAGTCCCCTTGCGGTTCCTGTAATCATGCCGCCGCCTGCTGTGGTACATACAACCATGTCCGGATTCTTTCCTGTCATTGCCCTGCACTGCTCAGCAATCTCATAGCCCAGGGTTTCCACGCCGGCAATGCCGAATGGAGAATACAGAGAAGCGTTGAAGAAACCGGTATCCTCCATGATGGAGAGGAAGGAGTAGAACAGTTCTGGTCCCACAGTCAGCTGCACGACCTCTGCGCCATATGCTTCACACTTTCTCGCCTTTTCGATGATTTCCGGCTGGCCGACTCCATGAGAGTCATAGCATTCCTGCACGACGATACATTTGAGTCCCTGCATTGCCGCCTGGGATGCCACAGCAGCACCGTAGTTGCCGGAAGTTGCCGCCATAACGCCTTTATAGCCCAGTTTCTTGGCATGGGCGACTGCACAAACTGCTCTTCTCGCCTTGAACGAACCAGAAGCGTTTGCCGCTTCATCCTTTGCAAAGATTCTCGCGCCCTTTCCTGGCTCTGCACACTTCCTCGCCAGTTCCGTCAAGTTACGAAGCTCGATCAGCGGGGTGTTTCCGACCGCTGTTCTTGACTGAATCTTTGCCACTTCCTCCAGAGTATATCCTGTCGAGGACATCAGGGCTTCATAGTCGAAGGCTACTGATCCTGATTCAAATTCGCTGTAGTCGATTCCCAGTGCTTTCAAATTGATTTCGTTGGATCTTGCCATTACGGAATCGTAATCTTTTGCTAATGTCATTATCTGTCACCTCCGTCCATTGTACCACTCATTGTTTCTCTGAGCTGCTTGTCAATTTCTATAATTTCCGGTACGAATTTTCCGTAGCTGTGGGTGTAATAAGGTCCTACTTCCAGCAAGGTACCTTTACAATTCTGCCTACTGCTGTTTCTACAGATACTTCGTCACCGATTTCTGCCGATTTCTCCTGCAGATAACCCTTTGTCCACTGTTGAAGATCGCACTTTGTGTATCCTCGGGCAGCTTTTGCTGTTCTTTCGTCCGCTTTCAATACGATTGAATGAATTCTCACCCAGTCACCTTTCTTTGCCATTCTCATTTTCTCCTTTGCAAATATATTATGATAACCTGCCGCAGATGTCAAAGCCCCCTGCGGCGGTTGCAATCGTCGCCGCCTGATTAAGCGAGCTTATCAGGCTTTACCCGATTTAAAGCTGATTCCTGCATAGGAACCGACTGTGCCAACAATAGTATCGATGTCGTTGTCCGCATTGACGCCCATTTTGATCAGTTTATCCGTAACATCAATTGGAACATCGCTGCCGTCCATGGCTTCATTGAGTCTCCCGCCCATCAGTACGTGAGTATCCGCAAGGCCTGCATCCTTCAGAGCGGCTGTCAGATCTCTTGCAAAACTATAGGCCATGCCGTTGTAGGTACTCATGCATACGATGCTGCTGCCTGTCTCTATCAAAGTATCGGCGATTTCAGAAATAGATACGGAGGTACCTAAGTCAAACACCGCAGCCCCAGCTTTACGGAGTACATTTTGATGACCTCTTTGCCGAACTCGTGAACGTCTGTGGAGCCGACGACGACGTTAACGCCCTGCAGCGGCCCCTCGTTTTCAAATTTCTGTTTTGACAAAGCGTCGTTCTCGATTTTTTGATCGTCTGACGATGCTGGTCGGCCTGATTGGCACTCTGCCTCTCATGGCCTCTTTTTCTCTGCCGCCTGCACCAAAAGCAACCTCTAGCTGTTCTGGACCAATGGCTTTCAGTACGGCCGCAATCTCGCCTGCATGGCAAGTGTCCACGCCCAGGTCATCTAAAGCGTTCATGACTCTCTCAAAGAAGACGTTCGCTCCTGTCGCCAAAAGCTCTGCATCTGCATTGATCTTATCCCAGTCTATATACCTTTGCGTAATACGGCGCTTTCTCAATGACCATATCCATGGAAAGCTGTGCTTCTACGATTTCTTCCGGAGCCGGAATTCTAATCGCCTCGGTATACGGAACCGGCGCCACCGCGTAGCCCGCTAGGATAAGTCAGTTGGCAAGCCACATCGGCGATAGCATAGGATGTCAGCGCCGCATAGTTTCTCGGCAGGCTGGCGCCGTAGTCGATGGTGTTGCCGTTGACAAAGGTTCCCGGTGTGTGATACTTGTCAATCATGGTAATCGCTCTGTTAAATACTACCCGGAGCATGGAATCGCTGAACAGATTTCCATAGCAGTGGGCCACCCTGCCGCCCATCAAGTCTTCCGCGATATATCGTTCTAATTTTGCCCAGCCCAGAAGGTTTGCGACGTCGTGGAACTGGGCGCCATAGCCGTCATCCAGGTTGCAGTGCATGCAAACGCCTCTGTCTTTAAATTCTCCCATGATCGCCATTGCTTTCACGTAATCTTCTGTCCGATAGGCTTCCATATCAAGACCGGGATATTCGTAAGTAAAATACTGCGCCAGGTTGCCGATGGTAGTCACTCCGGCAGTCAGGCCATTGGTGACGTTTTCCACACTGTTCAGGGAGCCGATCATGTGGTCTCCCAGATGCGGGTTCACCGGAACCACCTGTCCGATGGCATTCCATTCCTCTTGTGAATGAAAAATCAGACTGCCGCTGGCCTGGAATCGGTCTCTGTATTCTTCCGGCACACCCATAATCCAGTCGCAGCAGATGCCGAGACGGTCGATGGAAGAACCGGCTTCAACCAACGAGTCATATACCTTCCGAATGCCTTCTTCCGTTACGGTCCATGAATTCCAGCCGATGACGCTGTGTTTCATAATTTTGCCGGCATCCATCATTTTGCGCTTATATTCCGCCTCTGATCTGACGCCGTATTTTTTCATGAAAAGGGTTTCGCCGATGGTAATATTCGAGGCAATTTTCTTTGCATCTGCCTTGATGGTCTTCATATCTGGCAGTTCTTTTTCGTTAAATCGTCTGTTGATTTTGATATCCATTCTTTTCTGCTGTTCCGATACTATTTTTCATGATTGCCAGGGCTGCTTCCTGATCATAATCTGAGAGCAATCCCTGCTGCAAAGAAGACATAGTCCTCATCCACAAAAAGTCTTCACATCTGATGGCAGCAGGACGGTTTCCGCCTTTGACGGTCTTGCCCTTTACATTCTGCAAAATCGCGGCGCCGCCTGCAGGTTGTTTACTAAGATGCCTCCGGTTCCAATGACGGTTTTGATCTCTGTCAGGTTCTTGCCGTGCTGCACCAGGCGGCAGCCGTCGTGAAACTCTTTGACGGCATAACCAGCATGACGTCTCGCCGAAATCTCTACCGCGCTGCAGGCAATCTGCAGGTCAATTTCTTTTTCAGTTTCTATCTCTGCAATATATTTTCTATCGGTAATACGATTCTCTATGGCATCGCGCAAGTGTTCTTTCGTGATGCAGCATTTTTCTGCAAAGTTCTCTTCGCCCACTTCTTTTACGAGGCAGACGGAGGACTCCGCATTCCCATATCGCCTTCTACCGTTCTTTGGCAAAAGGCTCAGGCGAGCCAACCTGCTTTGCTCCTTCGTAACTTCGATTCTCTATGAAGGAATAAATATCTGTGGTAGCGCCGCCAATATCTGCCATCATGTAGGGTCCGATGCCAGATTCTCTGCTGTTCCGTCACAGAGCGAATCGGCCCGCAGCCAGGACTGCGGCAGGCGTCGGTATGATCGGCCCGTCCAGCAGTTTCTTGACCTTTCCCACGCCCTTCATGTTGGTGATCCTGTTCATAAATAGATCTCTCATAATGGCTACAGTAGGCTCAATGTTCAAAACACCCACGTCCGGGATGATATTCTCTGCCATGAAGCATTCTCTCCCTCTGCCTGCAAAGAGCATCCGCACATCCTTTGCGACACGGGAATTCCCGGCATAGATGATTGGAATATTCAGACTGCTGTCAGCCAGAACCTCTGCATTGTGAAGAACGGCTTTGCTGTTTCCGCCTTCATAGCCGCCGCACAGGAGCAAAATTTCCGCCTGAGAGCCTTCTATCCCTTGCAGGTCCTTCTCTGAGATCAGCCCTGAAGCGGTGTATACGATCTTGCCGCCTGCACCAAAGCTGGCGTTTCTCCCCGCCTCGATGCTGAGAGACTTTGTCAGACCCGATACGGCGATTCTGAGACCTCCGGCAGCGCTGCTGGTAGACAGCTTCAGCGCAGAGCCAAAATCATCGTCTCCGATAACGCACTTTGCAGCTTCAAAGCACTGCTGCAGGCTGATTCCAGCATCTGTATGTACTGTAGACGGAATTTGTCCGTCAAAACGACTCGCTTTTCCGACAAATCCACACATACAATCTTCGTATAAGTGCTTCCAAAATCCAATAAAATCGCGTACCTCAAGGTCTTCCTCCAGATGCATGTATTTGACTATATTTTACACTAACATCAGATTGTTCGGTAGTGAAATAAAATCAATGTCATATGTACAAAATAGAATCATTCATTGAATACGCTGGTCACAGATTGTACCTTGTGACCAGCGATGATGTTATTTCTTAAAACAGTGATAACACTGCAGTGATTGTGAAGTAACCTAAAGCTATTACTACAACGTATTTATACAAAAAGTCAACCCATGATCCCCACTTGATTGCCGAAGTAGGCAGGTACCATTCTTCTCTGACCTTCTTTGCACCGATCTTCCACGCCAGGATAATTGCCAGGCCCAAGGCGCAGATGCAATACCCGATATTTCCAAAGACGTTGTCAAAGACCGCAAAGAATGCGTCGTTCCAGACACAGGGAATGGCAACGAGGATTGCAATGACATAATACCATCGTCGCTTTCTTCCTGCTCATCCCGAAACCTTCCTTGTCCATGAAAGCAGAAGTCGCAATCTCCACCTGGTTGAGTGAAGATGAAATCCCTGCAAAGAGCAGTGCGACAAAGAACAGAATCAGGAAAAACGCACCTCCCGGAATGGTTGCAAATACTTTCGGCAGCGCCACGAACATGACACCTTTCCCCATCAGAGGGTCAAGTCCGAAGGTTGCTACTGCCGGAATAATTACGAAACCAGACAGCAGGCAGATAAAGAGCTGAACTACATTTACTGTAATAAAATCTGTTGCCACGTCCTGTTTATCATCTACATATCTGCCGTATACCAGCAGGCAGCCAGGCCCAAGACCTACTGCAAAGAGCGCCATACCAGCAGCAGCGGCCCACATCTGTGGATTTGCCAGCTGTGCCCAGTCGGGCTTCAGGTAGAACTCAATTCCCGTTGCAATTCCCGGGATCATGCACACACGCACAATCAAAACCACCAGGATGATGAACAACAGTGGAAGCAACACTTTACAAACTTTTTCAATACCGTTCTGAATTCCTCTGGCGCCGATCAGCGCTACAACTGCCAGCACTGCCACTACGATCAAGTAAATGACAAGCCTGTTGTCATTGGTCGTCTCATAAACAACCTCTGCATTTGACGCGTAGTCAATACCGCCAAAAGATTTAAAGATATAACAGATAACAATTGCCATAATTGCAGGATAGTAGGCCCAGACAGCCACCTGGTCCAAACTCATAAACCAGCCCAAAAGCTTTCCCGGTTTTACCTGCAGCATCCGCACCGCAGCCTACGGTGCCTTTTTCTGAAGTGTCTGCCATAAGCGATTTCTGCCCAGCCCGCAGGAATCACGATTACGACACAGACTGTGATGAATGCCAGTACAAAGGCTCCGCCGCCCCATTGTGCGCACATCATTGAAATCTCCACATTGCGCCAACGCCGACGGCCATACCTATCGTTGATAAGATAAATCCAATCCTAGAGCCAAATCCATCGCCCTGTTTGTTTTCTACAATTTCGCCTTTTGTATTGTTTTTCTTGGACATGGATTTCGCCACCAAGAAAAATACTGCCGCCGCCAAATACGACAGCATATACAATCAGCATTACGATTGTAATTCCAGACATTTTTCTCTCCTTTTTAGTCATAGTCAAAGATATTAACATTTTATCATCTCACTATCTCCAAATCCCTCTATGACATATTCCCTAAGTTTATCCGCCTCCCTTCAAGTTTGTTTTTTATAACATAGGAAATATCGTCCGCAGGGACGTATTTCCGTATGTTTCAAAGAACGTACATTACGAAGCGTCGCCTCTTGCGGGCGACATGAGTGCATATGAAGCCCCTAGCACAGCGATTGGCGAAGCCAGCGCTGATGCAGGTCTCATGCCAGAACGCCCCAGCTTTAGCTGGTTGGCGTTTACGGCTGAGCAACGCTCCGTCATGTACTCGTTTTTTATTTCAACTCTGCTCCCCCGCCTGCAGGAGGCAGGGGACAGGGAAGCAGAGTGAAAATCATGTTTTACAGCGACTGCTGCAGCGTTCTTGCGATGATATTATCCTGAATATCCTTCTCCAAATCGACGAAGTATGCAGAATAACCTGCCACTCTCACCAAAATGTTGCGATATTTCTGTGGTTCCTTCTGCGCGGCACAGAGTGTCTCATTATCCACCACGTTGAGCTGAATGTGCTGCCCGTGCTGCGTATCAAAGTAAGTACGAATGACTGTTTCGATGATGTTCAGTCCTTTTTCACCTTTTACGATGGTCGGGTCAAATCTCTGGTTGACCAAAACGCCGCTCTGTGCGAGCAATGGGTCAATTCTGCCCAGTGATTTCACCACAGCCGTCGGTCCATTGGTATCCATGCCGATCATCGGCGATGCGTTATCCGCAAAGAGCCGTATAAGCCTTTTCTGCCGTCAGGCAGTGCGCCAATCAGCTGCCCCAGTACCACGTTATAGGACTGGGTGGAGATGACCATGGTATATTTTGCATCGCGGCCGTCTATATGCTTGCAGATCTGGTCGTTGCAGAGCTTTGTCAGCCAGTGGGCATATCTGTCTACGCTTTCGATGTCGTTGCCGTACTTCGGCGCTTTGTTGATCAACAGCTGACGCATATTTTCTTTTCCTTCAAAGTCTGTAGCGAGAAGATCCATCAGTTCATTCATAGACAGATACTTTTGATTGAATACGCACTCTTCAATTGCTGCCAGAGAGTCCGCAATATTTGCAATGCCTGTAATCGCTACCGCAGAATAGCGGTGGTCTGCACCCTTTCGCTGAAGAACCTGGCCTTTTTCCATACAACCATGGGTGAAGCAGGAGCCGGTAATGGTCGGCGCCGCCCATGCATGGCAGGATACGATTCTGTCAAAGAGTTCGCAGAACTTATCCATAAAATAATCCTGCTGAACCGCATAAGCGTCCATGATCTGCTGCACAGATGTAAAAGTTCTGATGTCACCCGTTTCCGGGCCGATCTGCTTTCCGGTCAGCGGATCCTTTCCGTTGTTCAGCGTAATTTCGCGCACCTTGCTCGGGTTAAAGTATCCCGCGTTGGACTGAAGTCGGTCATGCCGGGAACGCTCGGTTCGATACATCCGCAGATGCCCCAGTTCCTGGCTTCCTCCAAGGTGTGTCCCAAAGAGAGCAGATGAGAAATATTGGTGCTGTCGTTAAAGAACGCCGGATGGCTTCCTCCTTTTCTGGCGACAGAAAGTGCAAGTCTGAAGGTCTCTTCGTCCACACCGTAATGATAGCGGAAGGACACACAAGGTTCTTTTGTCTGCAGATCCTCCATGCAGTGGAGAATCAGTCTGGTCAGTTCATTGCAGCCGTCAGTGCCGTCAGGCAGAACGCCGCCGATCATCATATGAATCCACAGCGGGCATCCCGGATAGGCGATGGGCTCCCTCTTTGTCCGCACTTCCCAGAGTTCAGCAATTTTCAGCTTGAACGCGTGAATGACATCTGCGATAAAAGCTTCGCTGATTCCGTTTTCCATATCCTGTTTGTAGAAAGGATACATATATTGGTCAAAACGGCCCAGGCAGTTATCGTTGCTGTTGTATTCCATCTGCAGCGCCAGGTGGGTAAACCATACGAACTGTGCTGCCTGATAGAAGTTCTGCGGCGCATGTTCAGGAACAACTCTGCAGTTAGCCGCCATAGTGAGAAGCTGCATCTTGCGTTCGTTGTCCTTGCAGCCTTCTGCCATCTCTTCAGCAAGATCTGCATATCTGTGCGCAAATCTGATGATGGCTTCCATGACGATGATCATAGCCTGCCAGGTCTGCTGTTTTTCCATGTTCTCGATATTCATTCTGTCGAGAGATGCGATGTTTGCTTTGCACTGATCGATATAGTAGCGATAACCCTTTGTCACCATCTCGTCGTAGAATGGCGCGTGGTTCATGGTGGATTTGTTGGATACGCCTTTGGTGAAGATTCCGATATCCACCATGATGTCCATATCCTCGTCCGCCAGCTCAGCCGTCATATCGCCAAAGGTTCTGCCTTCCCATTTTTGACGATTTCTCTCAGCTCGTCTTTTTCTCCCGGCATGAACTGCAGGTTGTCTGATTCTCGAGTGTCCAGTTCCTCCAGGTCATCGCGCAGCCATGCTGTCATTTCTGGATACAGTGGTGCCGCGTGAAGTCTGACGCCAGGTGCCCTGCAATGATGGAATCGTCGTCGATAAAGATCTTCTTGTTGTCTAAGACGTGTGCAAAGACCTTTGCTCTTCTCAAGATGAACGGTTCCATTGACGGCTCGCTGTAAAAATTCGTGACCAGCTTGGCGCGGTCCAAACAGATTGTAACCGGCGTATCGCGCACCTTTTCGCTTAATCTAATTATTCTTTCTGAAATCATTTCACTACCTCCTTATTGTTGTTCTTCGTCCAGCAGCACTGCTTCCCATATTCGGAAAGGATGCGATTGCCAGCCTTTACAAGTTCTCTCATTTTTTGTCGCTGGGGGTTTCTGTACCCTCTAGCGAATATTTTCTGCCCAGCGCCTTGTACTTCGATTCGCCAAAGCTATGGTAAGCTAAGAGTTCATATTCTTTTGCGGTAGGAAGTTCTGCCACAAACTTTGCAATTCCCGTGATGTTTTCCTCTCTATCCGTCAGCCCAGGTACAATGGGCGTCCTGATGGTAAGTGGAATCCCGTATTCCGAGATTTTTTTAATATTGTTCAGTATCAGCGCATTACCAGCGCCTGTCAACTCCTTGTGAACAGCCGTATCGATGTGCTTGATATCCATGAACATGGCATCTATGTAAGGAAGTGCCATCTTAAACTTTTCAAAGTCTCCATAACCACAGCTCTCTACGACAACGTGAATCCCTTTTTCATGACACATCTCCGCAATGTCTCGGAGCTGCTGCCCATGGGTCAGAGGTTCTCCGCCGGAAAAGTCACGCCGCCTCCAAATCTGGAGTAGAAAGGCCGATCCTTTTCTATTTCCTTATATAATTCCTCTGTCGTATACGCTCTGCCTGTTATCTTCTTCGCTTCTGCATAGCATACGTCTATACATTTCATACAGTTATCACAGAGGGTTCTGTCGATGGATCCATCCTCCAAAATTGCTCCCTTCGGACAGGCATCTCTGCAGGCGCCGCAGCCGACGCATCTGACAGGAGATTCCATGATTTCCTCATCATAATTCTGTGATTCCGGGTTTGCGCACCATTTACATTTCAAAGGACATCCCTTAAAAACACCAAAGTGCGGAGTCCCTCCCCATCATGTATGGAACATTTCTGTATATTGAATATCACCTTGACACCTCCTTCTTTTTTTCTTTCGATCCTATATGTAAAAGCAAAACCCGTGCCAAGTGTTTACCATTGCCTGCTGCACATTTTATGCTAAAATTGGTGCAAACAGCGGTCATTTGAGAAAGGTTTTCACAGACAGCGCAGCATTACATCGAATCATCGTGTTGCTTTTTTGGTACACATCGCCGTCACACAGGAAGGAAAAGCCTGACTGTCAGCGTGCAATTTCTTCTTGTGTCATAAATTTGAAACACACTTTTGCCGCAGTGTTTCAAATTTATGACACTTTTTTATTTTCACAGTTAAAAAAAGCTGGGGTTGCCACCTTATATACACGACTAACGCATAGTATCTATTGAAATTTTCACAAATGGGTTCCATATAGTAACCAGCAGAACTGACTTTGTTTATGATTTGATTTTCATAGGTTTCCCCTGACTCCCATTGGCATATTTTTTGCTTAATATTATTGATAAAGAAATCGTTTAATAGAAAGGATGTGTGAACTTGAAAGCTAGAAAACTTTTTAGAACCATCGAGACACATACGCTGGGACAGCCTACACGCAACGTCGTGAGCGGATTCCGCCATGTCCCGGGAAAAACCATGCAGGAAAAATTTGAATATATGAGGGAAAAAATGAAGACTGGTTCCGTAAGGTTTTTGATGTTCGAGCCCAGGGGCAGCGAAATCATGTCCGGCACTCTGATTACGGAACCCTGCACGCCAGGGACAGACGTAGGAGTGCTGTATTTTGAAGCCAGCTGCTGGATGCCGATGTGCGGCCACGACACTATGGGTGTATCCGTAGCCCTCATCGAAGCCGGACTCGTCGACGTGACCGAGCCAATTACAGAGATCAAACTGGACACCCCCGCCGGTGTCGTTACAGTAGAAGCCAAAGTCATAGACGGCGTGGTAGAAGAAGTTTCCTTTGTCAACGCGCCAGCCCTGGTTCTCAATAGAAACGTAGAGGTAGAGACTGCTGAATTCGGAAAGCTGAATATGGACATCTCGTGGGGAGGAAATGTTTACGCCATCCTGCCTGCGGAAAAGTCGGACTTGCAATTACGCCGGAAAACTGCGGTGAGTTTACGAGGATCGCTCGTTCCATCGCCAAAGACATCAACGAACAGGTCATCGTCCGCCATCCGGAACTGCCATTTGTAGACCAGGTTACTCATGTCGAGTTCTCCGGTCCTGCCAAGAGTGCGGATGCCGATATCCAAAATGTGGTCGTCGCACTGCCGAAAGTCATCGACCGTTCCCCTTGCGGTACGGGAACCTCAGCCAAAGCCGCGCTCTTATATGCAGAAGGAAAGCTCGCAGTCGGGGAGTCTTTTGTTCATGAGAGTGTCATCGGATCAAAATTCAAATGTGAGATCGTAGAAGAGACAGAAGTGGGCGGCATCAAAGCCATCGTACCGAAGATAACCGGAAACGCCTGTGTCATCGGATTCGCCACATGGGTTCTCGACCCGAAAGATCCGTTCCCAGAAGGATTTTTACTGGACGTGTAGAGACCCACATAAGACAAAGAAGACCCTGCAAGAATATAAATTCTCCCAGGGTCTTTTTAAGTATATCACTTTTTCATCTAATCATCTTGCTTTCCAGTTTTTCAGTTCACGCAGAATCTCCTCGCGCTTCTTCTGCTTTTTCTTAAGATTATCTAAAATGGACTCTATACTCTGCATATTTGCTGTCCCAGGATATGCTTGCTCAAAATCCAAAAGTATATCTTTTGCACGTTTTTCTTCGGACTTTACTTTGGCATATGCCTTTGCAAAATCATCAGTTAACATTGTATCGTCAATAAAGGAAATCGACACAGGCGGAATTTTGTCCCAATTTCCATAAAGGTTTCTCACTGCTGTATCGATTTGTTTCATCGATATAGGTGCTCCATGTTTTTCATGTTCAGCTAAAATACCAATAATATCTGACAGATTATTTTTGTATCTTCTTCCTGAACATAACTTCATTGCAATCAGATATTCTGCAGCAATCGTTCGAACATCCAGCACTCCATAAAAAGTTTTATAATAAACGGAATACTGCTCTAATTTGGGAGAGTACGACAAGGTATGCATGAAATCCGCATTCAGCCAGCGGTTGGGCAGGTTCATTTTATCGCTGACATGATGAATAGCGTCCTTCATCGTTGAAGCGGCATGAATGATTGCGTCAATATCAGTTGTCATTTCCTAAAACCGTAATTGACAATTATAGCAGCCCCGCCAATTAAAATCAATTCTGCCGGCATTGCTTTTCCTCCCATCCTGCGATATTCTTTTGCCAACTCTTTTAGGTATACATCAAGTTTTTCCTTATCGATGGTATTTGTATCTTCAGAGGACATTACGCACCTCATTTTCAACAATATTGAATCGCATAAATTCAGGTATGGACTCTTTTTGGCGAGTTCCTTTACACTCTCGTCTTTTGATACTGCTGACAATGCAAGAATACTTTTGGGGTAAATGATTGACTGTAGTTTTTGCAGCGAATATCCTCATATTCTTCACAGGCCGGAACATTATTAATTCGACTAATATAATCGAGCATTGCAAGAAGGTAAAAGGCTTCACGATACCACTGTCTGTTGTAATACTCCCTAATTTCGTCTTTTTCCAAGGTTTCTACAATAAAATCTATGTCGCCAAGGTCTTTCAGACTATGGCAAACATTGCTTTTGAATAGCTCAAAGTCACATCGCTTTGAAATATATGGCGCAAGTAAGTCCTCCATTGAAAGATCTAGTTCTTTTGCCAATCGATAAACAGTTTCCGCCTTGCATTTTTCTAGGCGGGCTTTGTCATTTACAATATCATTTAGTGTCGCATAAGGGATTCCACTGTTCTTCGACAATCGATATATTGAAAGATTCTTTTTCTTGTATTAAATCGCATAATTTCATCATTATCACCTCTTTATTATTATAACGGTTATCCGTTATAATATCAATATTTTTACTAATCTCTGTTCTTGTTTTTTTCTATACCCGTGGTATCCTTTGTGTAGAAACGACGCGCCTTGCACAGGGCAGAAGGAGAAGATTTTTATGGAAACGACAAACACTTTGATTACACAGATAAAGAAAATGGCGCTGCCCGGTGAGGTCCAGCAAATTACTGGTACATCTCTCCTTGTAAAAAACCTTTTTGTTCTTGTGCAATCAGAGCGACTGCCCAATCGATCTGATCCTCCTGTGCAGAAAAGACGGCATGATCCTCAGCTGCAGGTATGCAACACCCGGCGATGACCTCCGGCCATACCCTTGATCTGGACAGGTTGAAAGACGCGGAAGATCTGCAGCTCTTCAAAGTGTCGGACGACTACATCATTGCCGCAGTGTGCCCTAGAGAAAAAAGCGCCGTTCTATCAGATCTTCAAAAGGATTTCCAAACCCTGCTTGGAATCATCGAGCAGGACGAAACAAGCAGCCGTCATCTTCTTCACTGCCTGAACTCTGTCAAAAATGCCATTTCCATCTATGACGAAAATGCGACCCTGCTATATGCAAATACAAGTTTTTGTAAAGATCTATCAATCCCAAATTTAGAAGACGCTCTGGGTCGCAACATCAATGATGTGATCAGAGACATCGGTGCAAAGATTCATTCTATGGAAGACAACAGCAGCAGCCTGAAAATGATGGATGTGCTCAAAAAATGGAGAAGAGGTGATTGACTGGGAGATTCGCATCGAGTCCACGGAGGGACAAAAGAATCCAAACTGGTCTCTAACGACATGTATCCCGTGGTTGATGAAACTGGCAAAGTGACGGGGATGGTCGAGCTCACCCATTCCCGCCAGCAGGATATCAAGCGCACCAGGAAAATCATGGGGTTCGCTGCAGAATATACCTTCGATGATATCGTGGGGACAAGCAAAGCGATCAAAGAGAAAATCCGCACCGCTAAGGAGTACGCTAACAGTCCCTTTAACTTTTTTTGATCACCGGCGAAAGTGGTGTCGGCAAAGAATTATTTGCCCAGTCCATTCACAATTACAGCCCCCGGCACAAGGGTCCCTTCGTCGCGTTAAACTGTGCCAACTTCTCTGACGGTTTGATCGAAAGCGAACTCTTCGGCTACGTAGGCGGCGCCTTTACCGGCGCGTCCAAAAACGGGCAAATCGGTAAGTTTGAACTGGCTGACGGCGGCACGCTGTTCCTCGACGAAGTAGGGGGCTGCCTCTTCATTTTCAGTCAAAGCTGCTGCGGGTCCTGGAAACCTGGATGGTCACGAGAATCGGAAGTTCCAAGCAGATTCCGGTAAACGTCAGGCTCATCACCGCCACAAACAGGAATCTGGCAGAAATGGTAGAAGAAGGCCTGTTCCGCCAGGATCTCTACTATCGTTTGCAGGTGCTGACCTTAGAAATCCCGCCTCTTCGAGAGAGAAAAGACGACTTGGCCTTGCTCTCTGACAGCTTTCTCAACCAGGCAGCAGCACCTTATCTCGACACGCCGAAGATTCTGAGCAGTCAGGCAAAGAAAGTCCTCATGTCCTACGATTGGCCGGGAAACGTACGGGAGCTGCGTAATGTCATCACCAGAGCCACTGTTCTTTCGAAATCAAAAATTATCAGCAAAGAAACGCTTGAAGAGTCCATCGCATCAAAAGGTTATATGCTGAAAGCGATCTCTACAGATACGCCTGCAGAACGGGTGAAACAAAAATTGACCGAAATAGACAATGCTTATACCAGCCTGTTAAAGGAGGCTTTGGAACTCACTGCCGGGAACAAAAAAGAAGCGGCAGAGCTGATCGGTGTTTCAAGGAACACGTTCTATCGGATGTTGGAAAAATATGGTGAATAGAAATAATCAGGAGGATCGTATGTTAGAAGTAGAAATCAAAGCTGCCCTGACGGGGCACACAAAAGAACAATTAAAAAAGCCGCCGAGAAGCTGGGGTTTATCAAAGGAGACACCTTGCAGGACATCGATGTATATTTTAACGGCAACGACCGCAACTTTATGAAAACTGACGAGGCGCTGCGCCTTCGCAGCGTGCGCGACCTCGATGCGGGAACCTGCGAAACCTTCATCACCTACAAAGGCCCCAAGCTGGATCAGGCGTCCAGCACAAGGATGGAGTTCGAAACTGCTGTAGGAGATCTTTCCGTCATGAAAGATTTGCTCGCCGCCCTGGGCTACAAAGAAGTATTTACTGTCGATAAGACTCGCCAGGAGTGGAAGCATTACATCTGCCAACGTCACCCTCTGTCTCGACAGCGTCAAAGGCCTCGGAGACTATCTGGAGCTGGAGACTTTGGCAGAATCAGAGGACCAGCGGGAAGCAGCCGTGGAAACTCTGCTGCAGTTTCTGAGAGACCTGGGCGTCCTCAAAAGAAAACCTGACCAGGAAATCCTATCTGGAACTTCTGATCAGGCCATAACAGTCTCGCATTTTATAATATTTCTTCAATACCTTTCAGCACATCATAAAAGTCCTCATAAGGACGATACTCCTTGCCGATCTGGTCCAGGTATTTTGCCAGCACGTCGCGGGCAAAGCAGGTATCCACCGCCTGGGCCATATTTTTATCCGTATAGCTGTCGCCGATGCCGATAGCATGCGCATACTGTATTTTTTCATGACGTCGGTCTTCTTGAGCAGTTCGTTGCCGTCATCGTGCTGGGACACCAATTTGATTTTATCCCCCTCCACAGTCATCTCCACCGTATGAAGGGCTGCAATTTTGTCCATATATGGCGCCAGCTTCCGCGATGAAAACTGCCGGAAACCGCCCGAAATGACCACGACGGGGATTTCTTTTTCCGCCATCTTATCGAGAAATTCTTCAAAGCCGGGACGGATTTTGACCGTATCGATATATTCCAACATCTTGGGGATCCACCCGCCGGCCTGTCATCATAGGCATAACGGACAACCTCGCTCAAAGTCATCTCTCCCTTTTCTAATTTGCCGTTATATTCCAAAAAAACTCTTTATGATCTACAAAGGGAAGAATCGCGCCTGTCAAAGTATCTTCTGTCGTAATGGTTCCGTCAAAATCGACGAAAACGATATTTTTGTACAATGCTTTCACCTCTCTTTTCGTCTTATTCTTACCAAAATGGGGCTGTAATAACAGCCCCATTTTTTTAACATTGAAATTACTGCATTAAGTCAAAGTTCTTCATAAGGTCAGGATTGAGGAATGCCAGCATTCTTGCCAGTTCTCCGTGATCCTTTGCGTATTCCAGAACAGGGATTCCCTGCATTGCGGCATCGATTGCCTGACGCATGGATTTTGCACCTTCTTCACTGCCATTTGGATGACCGTGTACCCCGCCGCCTGCAGCTAGCATGATATCCGTACCGATTTCCTTGATGATCTTCTCAACAGCCAGCTGTGTGGTTCCGCCGGAGCATGCGTACATCATCGGCTTGATGTTCCACCATGGCTGTGTAAAGAACTTGAAGCAGCGGTAGAAGACCTTGTGGGATACAGGGAACTTGCCGAACGGATGACCGTTGATCTGGAAGTCTCCGCCTGCCAGACGCGTCAGTTTGCCGACGATTACCGGCGCAGCGATACCTGTATAAGTAGAAGCTGCCATGGTTCCTGCAAAGTTTACGTGAGCCAGGATTGGTACGTTGATATTAGGGTCGTCAGCCAGCATCTTCAGGGTGTCGTGGCCAGTGGTGTAAACGTTGACCATGAGGCAGTTTCCGCCTGCTTCCAATGCTCTGTAGGCATTTTCTTTTACTTTATCTGTATTGTCAGAGATGTTAACAGCATATAAGCTGTGTTCACCAGTTTCTTCATAAACCTTCTTTTCCATCGCCATAAACTTGGAAACACGCTCTTCCAATGGGCAGAATGGACTGTCAGCCAGCATCAGTTCGTCGTCTTTGATGACGTCTACGCCGCCCTTGCAGGCGTTATAGAAGAGTTCTGCACCTTCGTCAGGTGTCCAGCCGATGTTCGGTTTGATCATCGCATTGAGCAACGGTCTTTCTTTGACACCCAGAACTTCTCTCATGCCTTCTACGCCGAACTTTGGTCCCTGGAACTTCTCGATGAATTTCTTCGGGAACGCCACGTCGATGAGGCGGATCATGCCAGAGGCGGAAATATTTCCGAACAAAATTGTCTCAATAGCAGACATACTGGTTGAGAAGTTTTCCATCGGATAAGCCACCTGGATGATGTACATCGGTGGTTCATCTGAATTGTAGTCGCAGCCGATATCTGGTACTTCGTAGATAGCTACCAGCTTGGAGCCGAAGCGTTTCGTCTTGTCGAGGAGTCAGCGCCTACTTTGATCCAGGTACCGGTTGTCTGCTCTGCAGCGATAGCCATAGCCAGCTTCTCAATGTTGGAAGTCTGCACCTTTGCCTGGTAAGTTGCGATGACATAATCCTCGGAAAAGGCTACTTCTGGGAATGCGTATGTCAGGTTTTCCATGTCTAATTTACGAATCATAATATACCTCCTAAATTCGTGGTAAAATCACTTTATTTTTCAACGTTAGAGAATACTTCTTCAAATGCAGCCAGTGTTTCAGCGATGGTGTCGTCGTTATCCGCCATGCTGGTGTAAATTCTGCTGCCTGCCAGGGTGATGACGCCGTTTGCTGTCAGCGCTGCGCCAAACTCTTCGATATAGTGCTGGCGTTCCGGAATCTTCTTGAAAATGTCAGGGTCTGTTACGCTTAAGTACATGACGCCGGAAACCTCAAAGTGCACGATGGAACCCGTATTCCAGGTTACAAACGGCAGGTCGTACTTGTCAATCAGTGCCTGAATGCCGTCGCAGAGTTTGTCGCCGTTTTCTCCGGCTTTTCTCGCTGCATCCTGCTTGATGATCTCGTCGATAGCAAAGTAGCCTGCTGCACAGCTGAGTGGATTTGCTGTCAATGTGCCGCCTACATATGCCTTCTTTTTGCCGGCTTTGACGCCTGCTGCAACGCAGGACATAATTTCTTCACTGCCGCCGACACCGCCAGCCATCGGATAACCGCCTGCAACAATCTTGCCGAAAACAGTCAGGTCAGGTCTTACATTGAAGAAGCCTTGTGCACCGCCAGGTCCTACACGGAAAGCAGTTACAACTTCATCGAAAATCAGCAGTGCGCCAAATTCGTCACAGAGTTCTCTAGCTTTCGCTGCGAAATCCATAGCGATTGGACGTGTGCCGCTCTCTGGTCCAAACGGTTCAATGATGACTGCTGCCGTTCCGCCGTTCTTTTCGTTTTCTTCCAAAACCTTGCGCAGTCCATCCACATCGCCAGGGAAGAATTCCTTGGTGTTCTGGGTCGCTTCTTTCGGAATACCGTGCGCCTCGAAGGTCTGTGTATATGGAATGTGCAGAGAATATACCAACTGGTCACTCCAGCCGTGATATGCGCCGCCAACTTTACAATGTTCTGTTTGCCTGTGTAGGTACGGGCAATTCTGATGGCCACCATGTCGGCTTCTGTACCGCTGGCAAGGCATCTGTACATCTCTACCCATGGCATACATTCGTGTATTTTCTCTGCCAGTTTCATCTCGTATGGATGGAACAGGCCGGTAACAGGACCGGATTCTTTTACAACCTCCCATACCTTCTGGTTTACAGGCTCATAATTGCTGCCCAAGAGAGTCGGACCTCCTGCCTGTAAATAATCTATGTAGCGGTTGCCGTCGATATCGTAAAGATATGCGCCCTCCGCTTTTCTACGACGAGAGGGAACGGATAGTTAAACGCCAGGTTATGCTGAACGCCTCCTGGTATGACCTTTTTTTGCTTCTTCGATCATAGCCTTGGAGCCTTTGCATTTCTCATCAAAATGCTTCATGTATCTTGCCATCGCCTCAGGCTTGATGTGATGAAGTGGTTCATTGACCAGTCTCTCCATCTTCTTAAAAATCTCTTTTTCGTCCGGCCAACGAGATACACCGTATTTTGCTTCCATTTTTCTTACCTCCATTTTAGCCGTTTAATGCGGCAAAACTCTTTTGTTATCTTTATATAAATCCTTAAACACTGGCAGCAGTTTTTGGTATACTGCGTGGTTTCGGGATTCGGCTTATATGTAGAACTGACTTTGATGATTTTCTTGATATCTTTGATATCATCCAGCATGCCGAAGCTGACAGCCATCAGGGCAGCGGCTCCCATAGCTCCCACTTGTCTTGGATTTTCAATCGTTTCTACGTCGCGGCCGAGAACGTCCGCCATGATCTGACAGATAAACGGCGCAATGGCGCTGCCACCAGAAAACCGAATAACAGGGTTGGTTTTGAACTTTGTTTCTGTGGCTTCCAAAAGCCAGAGCATATGCATGCACACACCCTCTATGACAGCCTTCATCAAATCACTGCCCTTGGTAGTGATATCCAAATGAAGAATACTCCTCTGGAATTGGCATCGTCAAATGGACATCTATTACCGTGCATCCATGGCGAGAAGATTACGCCGTTGCTGCCCGCCGGAGACTCCTTGATGTACTCAATCATCTCCTCGTAGGACATGTGCAGCTGATCCATGCGGTCCTTCACCCACTCGATACACTTCCCGGAAGTTTCAACTTCAGCAATGTAATTATATGTAGTCGGGTCTGCTCCTACCAATGCGCCAATCAGGTTGCCCAGATCCAGATGCAGTCTGTCAACTGTCGTTGCTACCCAGCCGCTGGTTCCGGAGTAAATCAAGACGTCTCCGACATTTACACATCCGGCGCCGACGGAACAAAGGCTGACGTCGCTGCCGCCGGAAATAACCGGAATTCCTGGAGCTAACCCCAGTTCTTCCGCCGCTTTTGGCAGAAGTTTTCCTACCTCGTCTGTGGAATCACAGATTTCTGGCAGGTGGTCCATATTGATTCCCAGCATTTTACATAATGTTGGACTCCAACAATTGTTATGAACATCGTATAGGAAGGTTCCTGCCGCATCATCTTTGCTGGCAATCATCTTTCCTGTCGCTCTGCAGGTCAGATACTCCTTCGCATCCAGCCATTTGTATGTCTTTTCAAAAGTCTCCGGTTCATTTTCTTTGAGCCAGAGGTATTTCCAGGCGGGATCCTTGGCGCTGGCAGAAACCGCGCCGGTAATTTTCATATACTTGAGCACCTTGAAGATGTTCAAACCCTCAACTTTAATTCCTGTGTTCATGCAGGCCTTTAACTGTTTGTCGGCTCGGCTGTCCATGCAGCTCATGCCTCTGTGCAGGGGCGTGCCGTTTTCATCCACCATGCCGACCGTTTGGAACTGGGAGCAAAAGGAAATTCCTTTGATATCCTCTTTTGCGACACCGGTTTTTTCAGAAGTATTTTCGTAGCCGCAGCCATAGACTGCCACCAGTCATCCGGTTCCTGCTCAACACCGCCGTTTTTTAACACATGGAGTTCATAACTTTCGGTTTCGCCTGCAATATACTGCACGCTGTCTTCGGCAGAAATATTGAACATGCAGGCTTTCATGCCAGTAGTTCCAACGTCGTAAGTAATTACTTTCACTGCCATTTTCATTCCTCCCTAACAGCTCTGCCCTAAAATTTTTTTAGCTAGGCAGACCTTATGCTTTGGGAGACCTAACCAGATTTAGCGATGTCTACTCGCTGATAGGTCCCCAGCCAAAAAGTGCAGGAGCTATGCTCCGTGGCACTTGACGGACAATTCCCAAAAGAGCAAGCATTCATGCCGCTGGATTGGGTGAATTTAGTCGTATTGTGGTTCCCCTATTATCCTGTCTATCATCCTTCGCATTTCCATCTTCATCTGTTTTCCAATAAAAGGCTTGCCGTATAGGTGATAATGATTAATTAATCCATAATACGCTCCCATGAGAAGCATCGTCGTCTCTCCAGAAGGATCATAATCCAGGTTCCTGGCAATGAGTCCTTCAATGGACTTCAGTGGATTATTTTCGTTATCACTTGTAATTGTATTGTAGATGAGCTGGGTCACAAGCTGAGGGTAACGGGCAGTGTCTTCAATAAATTTGTCAAATATGATGACGATGCCCTCTTTTCCGCGGTGGCCACTCTCAATACGCTCTCTCCAGCTCGTCAATTTCCCCTCTGCAAAGCGCCGTTAAAAGTTCGTTGCTGCCTGCAAAATAGTTGAACACCGTACTGCGGGAAACGCCAGCTGCCTCGGCAACATCACGAAAATTCGTGTTTTCAACCCCTTTCTCCTCATAAACCCCCTGGCTGCACGCATGATGGTGCGTCTCGTCAATTCTTTCTTTCCGATTTCCATAGGCTTTCCTATTTGCCTTTCTAAAATTGGACAGCAGTCCAATTTGACTATAGTCTAATTATCTCACAATTTAGAAAATAGTCAAGATGATATTTGCAGATTTTTCAAAAAAAATTGCGACTGTATGCCGCAAATGTATTCCGTTCCTATTTTTAATTCATATTCCGCACAGTGTAATCCAGATACTGCTTGGGAAAGCTCATACCTTTGGTTGCAAAATTTTCTGCCTGCACGGTAGTATCTCATTCAGATTCTTCGGGTTTATAACAACCTCCACAAACTATTTTTTAAAGTATGCGTTTGCCTCTGCATAAACGAAAGGGCTGTTCAGCATTTCGTCTATCTCTCCGTTATACAGATGATTTGCTAAAAGAAATCGTCTGGCCGTAGATGTAACGAACAGGTCCGGAACCGAGACTTAATCTGCGCACGCCAAGTTCCTCCAGCTGGGCATAATCATGAAATACACCGTTGAGAATAATGTTAATCGGTGCTTTTATTCCTGCTGTAAGCTTTTCCACAGTTGTTTTGTCCATTGCGCCAGGAACAAAAACGCAATCTGCTCCTGCTTCTGCGAAAGCGTTGCCGCGTTCAATGGCCATCTGCAGTTTTTCTTCCTCTCCTGCCACATTGAGCCAATATGCACAGGTTCTGGCGTTGATAACAAAATCAATGTCTAATTCCTGTTTGAGCTGACAAAGGCCTTTGATCTTATCAAGCTGCTGATCCAGCGGATTTAATGTGCCATCAGGCAAACCGTCTTCAATATTGAATCCGACAGTACCGGCCATAAGCAGCTTTTCTTGGCATTTTCTTTTTACTTCACAGACGGTTTTGCCATATCCTCTTTCAAAGTCCACGGAAAGCGGAATGTCAATGCGTTTTGCAATTTTCCTCACTGCATATAAAAGATCGTCAAAACAGATATTTTCCCCATCTGGATAACCCAAGTCATACGCCATCCCTGCACTGGAAGTTGCAACAGCTTGGAATCCCTGTTTTTCAAATATATACGCGCTGCCCGCATCCCATGCGTTAGGCAGAACAAACATCTTATCCTCCTTGTGCATCGTTGAAAAAATGCGCGCTTTTTTCCTTCTGTCTTTCTGTAATCATCTACGTCTCGGCTCCTTCTCTGCACTGTGATTGTAAATAATAGATTGAGTATAACACACTAATAGTAAAAATCTCGCTGTTTTCGGACATGATTATAACACATCCAATTCACAGCCCAATCCTTTAGCCAACCATTTCTATGAGAATTTTGATAAAGAAAATAACGAGCACTACCATGATAATAGGTCTGACAATATCACTGCCTTTGTCACGAAAGAATCTGGCTCTAAGAAATTTCCTGCCATGTTAAATACTCCTGCCGCAAGACCGAGTAAAAAGATCACTTTCCCATTGAGAAGATAGATCATCATACTGCCAATATTTGTTGTCAGATTGATTGCTTTTGTCGTGCCGGCAGCTGTGTAAATATCCAGCTTCGCCGCCCCGGTCAGCAGCAGCATTAAAAATGTACCAGTACCCGGACCGTAGAAAACCGTCGTACATACCTACAATCAACGCGGCGGCTACAGAAATAACGGCAGTCTTTTTAAAAGAAAGTTCTTCTTCATTTTTTCCAATGTCTTTTTCTTTAGGACATAAAAAGCCGTTACCGGCAATATGACCAGCATTAACAGTTTAAATACATCGGCGTCAATTCGCAGTGCAATTTCTGCGCCGACAGGGGAACCAACAAGAGCCGCAGCCACACAGAGCAGCGCCAGTTTTGGCCTAATATAGCCGTTAACCCAATATTGCCAGGTGGTCAGCCCTGTCCCCATACAGGAACTGAGTTTATTAGTCGCTATGGCGTTATGAACAGGTACGCCTGAAATAATATAGGCAGGTATCGAAATCAATCCGCCGCCACCGCCAATGGCATCAATAAACCCTGCTAAAAAGAGCAGGGGACATACGATCAAATATTGTAACATCTGCATTTACCTTTCTGTTTCTCTAATAAAGTCTTTTATAAACATTTCCGTATCTATTTCTGTGTTTCCCAGAAGGTTTTTGTATCATCAGCCCGTCGATGACGGTAAGTACCAGCCAGCCGTAATACTGCGCATCCGCATCAGGTTTTCGCTGCGCAATCTTTTTCGCCAATTACTTTTCGGAAGGTCCGGTAGCGATTAATCAACTTCTCCCTGATCTGGTCATTTCCCGCTATGGCATCCGCAGTAAGATGGAGTCTCAGGTTCTTCCGGGATCATCGATTCCCCGCGAAAGAACATAATGCAGAAGCCTCGGCAGGGAGGTGTCTTTTCCTTATTCTCCACCCAGGCAATTAATTGGTCATACATTTGCTGCAGATATCCATCTGCAACATCATATAATATATCGTCTTTGTTTTATAGTAATAATAGACGCTGCCTTTTTGAAACGCCGGATTTCTTTGCAATTTCAGAAAGGGATATCTCGTTAAAGGATTTCTCCGCAAGCAAGGCTGTCGCCGCATCTAAAATCTTTTCTTTTATATTATCATTATGTGGTGCCGCCATAAATCGTTGTCCTTTCATTAATCGCCAGACAGCAGGTTTGATTCCTGCCGCTATTGGTATAGGGGCCGTTACGCTGTTTTGGCTAGTTTCCGCTGTTTCGTTACGCAGATTCCTTCCAAACACCAGCTCCTGCTTAATCACAGCCCTCTGCTTGGGGCGCCGTTACGCTGTTTTGGCTAGTTTCCGCTGTTTCGTTACGCAGATTCTTTCCAAACACCAGCTCCTGCTTAATCTCTACCCTCTGCTTGGGGTGCCGTTACGCTGTTTTGGCTGATTTCCGCTGTTTCGTTACGCAGGTTCTTTCCAAACACCAGCTCCTGCTTAATCACAGCCCTCTGCTTGGGGCGCCGTTACGCAGTTTCGGCTGATCCTTCCTTATGATGATGTAGATTAACCTGTATTTGTAAGGGGTTCCTTGCAATATCTGTAAAGTCCTATCATAAATCCGTATTCTGTATGTTCTTTCTTAAGATACGCCATGATACAGACTTTATCGATTGAGGGATATGGAACCAGCCAGTATTTTCTTTCTTATCTAGGATAGCATTGACCAACGAGAATTTCAATGGTAAAATAAACGTAAGAAAGAGTTAGCCGTATGGCCGACTTAGAATAAAACCTTTTTCGGGGAGGTGGGGTTTTTGAACATCAAGAAAGTGCAGAAGCGCCTCGATATCCGTTTGGCGGGAACGTGCACATCGCAGACACTGGATACAGTTTTCGGTTGACTGGTACCGTTGATACCTGGAATCAGGTGGTCGAAGCAGGGCTTATGTGTGCAAAAAGCGGGAGTAAAAAGCATATCGTAAACGATATTACGGTGCCTGACTTAGAAAAACCCTGCGTTATACAGCCAAAGATCAGCGACGCTGCTTTTAGAGGGAAGACGCCCTGATGTGCTCGTCATCGGCGGTGGAGTTGTCGGCTGTGCCATTGCCAGAGAGCTGACCAAAGAAAAATGGAAATTCTACTGATTGACAAAGAATACGATGTCGCCCTGCATGCTTCGTCGAGAAACGATGGCATGGTTCACCCCGGAATCGATATCAGGCCGGGCCTTCTCAAAAAGAAGATGAATAATCTGGGCAATGCCCTCTACGACAAAGTCTGCAAAGAGCTTGACGTTCCTTTTGTGCGCAGCGGTCAATTTCTCTGTTTTAAGAAAATATCCTATCTGCCGCTGCTCGTTTTGACAATTCCTTATTGGAACCTGACGGCAGCCGGCAAAGCTCATGTCATCACAGGAAAAACACTGCGCAGATTGGAGCCTGGCATTTCACCAGAAGCAAAATGCGCCCTTTACTTTGACGGCGCGGGAACAGTATGCCCATACGGTCTTACCATTGCCTTTGCAGAAAACGCCGTAGACAATGGAGCCGAAATTGCACTGAATACCGCAGTCTCAAAGATGGAAGTCAAAGACGGCCGCATTAAAAGTGTTTCCACGAACCGCGGCACCATTTATCCTAAAATTGTCGTCAACGCCGCCGGCGTCTTTGCAGAAGATATTGCGCAGATGGCAGGGGATCGTTTTCTCTATTCATCCGCGGAAAGGCACCAACGCCATTCTCGATAAAAAAGCCCGCCGACATATTAAAACCATTTATACCCTCATGGGCACACAGTCTAAGAGCGGACACACCAAAGGAGGCGGCATCGTGGGTACCGTAGACGGCAATGTTTTTGGTCGGACCTGATGCGGCGGAAACCATAGAAAAGAGGATTTTGCAACGCACAAAGAGAGTATAGAGTCTACCTTTGAGAAACACAGCCACGCAGGACAATGGCTGACTACAGGCGATATCATTACCTATTTCACCGGTATCAGAGCTGCGACTTATGAAGAAGATTTCATTATAGAAAAGGGGAGACTGACCGATAATATCGTCCATGCAGCAGGTATCCAATCTCCCGGCCTCACAGCGGCGCCAGCCATAGGGCTTCAAGTGGAGTCTTTGGTTACAGAGCTTTTAGGAGAAAAACCAAGAACCCAAAATTTAACCCGATCCGCAAGGCAATTATACGGCCAAAGGAACTGACAGACGAAGAACGTGCAAATCTGATTAAGGAAAATCCCGACTACGGCCAAATTGTATGCCGCTGTGAAGAAGTCAGCAAAGGGAAGTTCTCGACGCCATGAAGAAGCTTGCCATGCGACACAGTAGACGGTATCAAACGGCGTGTGCGTCCCGGAATGGGAAGATGCCAGGGCAGTTTCTGCGGCCAGCAGGTCATCAGACTGATTGCGGAAGAAAAGCAGATTCCGCTAATGCAGGTTCGCAAGGGATATCCCGGCAGTGAAATTCTCTTTGGGGAGAAGGGAGGCAGCCGTGAATTCTTATGATGTTACCGTAATCGGCGCAGGACCGGCAGGCCTGGCCGCTGCCATATCCGCATCAAAAGCTGAAGCCAAGGTTCTACTGATAGAGCGTGAAGAACGGCTCGGCGGCGTACTCAAGCAATGTATTCACGATGGATTCGGTCTCATTAGATTCGGAGAAAAATTGTCTGGCTGTGAATATGCCTGCCGCTTTATCGAGGAAATTGAAAAAACAGATGTTGAAATCAGAACTTTGACATTTGCATCGCAAATAAAGCAATATATCTGGTGGTTTTGAGCTTTCTCTTACGCAGAACAATGGCTACGAAAGGGTATTTTCTAAAACACTGATTTTAGCTACAGGCTGTCGGGAAAGAACAGCAAAACAAGTGGCGATTCACGGCACTCGTCCCGCCGGCGTCTTGACAGCCGGGGCAGCGCAATACTTCGTCAATGTTTTAGGCCAGCTGCCTGGAAAAACTGCGTCATTCTCGGTTCCGGCGACATCGGATTGATTATGGCCAGGCGCCTGACCCTGGAAGGCGCTAAGGTGCTCGGCGTATATGAAGCAAAGTCAGAACCAAGCGGACTTTCAAGGAACATCTATCAATGTCTGGTGGATTTTGACATTCCTCTTCATCTTTCCCATACAGTGATAGAAGTTCACGGTCGTGAGCGGCTTTCCGGCGTCACTGTCTGTGCTGTAGATCAAAGGATGCAGCCCATTTCAGGCACGGAAGAATACATTCCTTGTGATACGTTAATTGTATCGGTGGGACTCATTCCAGAAAACGAGCTGGCCGAAACGCTGGGGATCGCCATCCTCCCTAAGACCAAAGGCCCATTATGCGATCAGGACTATCAGACCACCGTTGCCGGCGTATTTAGCTGCGGCAACGCATTACATGTTAACGATCTGGTCGACTATGTGTCAGAAAGCGGTGAAAAAGCAGGTGCTGCTGCATCGAAACAGGCTGCCAGGCCTTTTACATCGTCTAATTACGTTTCTGTGAAAGGCAGTAGTGATTTTGCCACATTGTTCCCTCCGCCTTGAGGCAGAGACCAACAAAAGGTACAGTTTTTCTTTTCGCTCAAAAAGCAACGCGGGGTACGATTACCGTCAAACTGTATTTAGGCAATGAGGAAATATTTAGGAAAAAGTATGGCGGTTTGAGGCCCCCTGAGATGGAGAAAGTTGAAATTGATTTTGCGCAACTAGAATTAAAAGAAGATTTATACTTTGTTATGGAGGAAGCAGCCCATGAGTAAGCGAATAGAAAAAGATTTAATCTGTATTGTCTGCCCAAATGGTTGTCGCCTTCACGGTGTACTGACAGAGGAGGGAAAACTGGAGGTAACGGAAATCGCTGTATTAGAGGCAACGCTTTTTGCCGGCACGGAACTGACCAATCCAACTCGCTCGATTACCACCACGGTCAAAACAGTCTTTGAGGATTTTCCTTTCCTGCCTGTACGGACAAATGGAGAGGTCCCCAAACATGCTGTCGCCGCGGTTTTAGAGGAATTGCAGAGGCTAGTGGTAACGAAGAGAATGGTCTGCGGCGATGTTGTTCTTGAAAATGCTGCAGAAACAGGTGTAAACATCATTGCAACAATGACAATTTGATAAAGCATAAGTTCTGTCCAACTTTTGCTTTGTAAATTGGGAGCAGAACCATTAAGGAGGTGCGAAATGGAACCTTTGGTACTAACATTTGACATCGGGACCCAGAGCCTGCGGGCTGTTCTCGTAGACGCGTCGGGAAACTTGCTTTCAAAAAACAGATTCACTTTGAGAAGCCGTATTTTTCCCAAAGCCCTGGCTGGGCAGAGCAAAGGGAGAATTTTACTGGGACGGAATCTGTAAGGCTTCTTTAGAGCTGAAGGCGACGTCAGGTGATCTCTGGAAGCATAAAGGCCGTCAGTATTACGACGCTTCGCGATACGGATATCTGCGTAGGCAAAGACGGCATTCCACTTACGTCCCGCCTATTCTGTGGCTGGACAAACGGGAAGTAGAAATGACAGAATCCTTTCCAGCAAAAAAATCAGATGCTTTTTAAAGCTGCCGGCATGACTGGCACCGCTAATTTTATTCGCAAAATCTGCCACTGTAACTGGATTATGAAAAACGAGCCGGGAATTTGGCAGAGAACGTATAAGTATCTGATGCTGTCCGGCTACATGAACTACTGCTTCACCGGCAAAATGGTGGATTCCACCGCAAATATTATCGGCCACGTACCTTATGACAATAAAAATGCGCGCTGGCAAACCAGTAAGGACCTGACCAATTGTGTGTTCCCCATTCCTCCAGAGAAGCTCTGTGCGCTAAAGCCCCCGGTGAGGTGCTGGGAGAAATCACAGCTAAGGCGTCCCTTGAGACAGGCATCTGGCAGGTCTTCCTTTGATCGCCACCGGCTCCGATAAAGGCTGCGAGACCATCGGCCTGTCCTGCACCACACCGGAAAAAAGCAGCCGTCAGCTTCGGCACCACAGCTACGGTGCAGTATACCATAGACCGCTATGTGGAACCCCAGCGTTTCTTCCCGCCTTATGTTTCTGCTTATAAAGGACGATATAATCCGGAAATCGAAATATACAGGGGATATTGGCTGATTTCCTGGTTTAAAAGGAATTTGCTGAAGGAAGGAGGAACAGAGGCCCAGAGCAAAGGGGTCAGTGCAGAAGAGCTGCTGAACCAACGGCTGGCGGAGATACCGCCTGGCTGCGAAGGTCTGGTCTTTCAGCCATATTTTTACGCCAGGGGGGTATCCATGCCAAACGCCCGCGGTTCTATTATCGGCTTTTCTGACGTTCACACCAGGATACATATTTACAGAGCCATTATCGAAGGCATCAACTTTGCTTTGATGGAAGGAATGAAAACCTTGGAAAGGCGCATGGGTACAAAGACAGGCGAAGTTTATGTGGCGGGAGGCGGTTCCCGCAGCGATGAAATCTGCCAAATTTCCCGCTGACATGTTCGGCGTTCCCGTCTGCCGCATTCAGACCTACGAAGCAGCCGTCATCGGCAGCTCCATGATTGCCTTTACAGCCATCGGCCGTTTTGACGACCTGGACCAGGCAACGGCATCCATGGTCCACATCAAAGATAAGTTTGAACCGAACATGGAAGTGCACAAAATCTATGACAGAATTTACAACGAAATCTTTGTAAAGATATTTGATAAATTAAAACCGTTATATAACATTAGCAGGGAGATGGAGGAGAACAATGTCACATCCGTATAAAGAATTTGAACCGAAATGGTTCGACGACGACTATTCAGACAAAAGCTATCGCTCAATTTTTAAATGGGGAGAAAAGAGACAGATCAAAGCCCCTCAGGAATCCCTTTACAAGATGATCAAAGACGTCTTCGAATTGACAGACGACGATTTCAAAGGCTACACCGAAGACCTGGGGTTAGACGAGGTGGATTTTGACATTCCTGTAAAGCTGGAAGAAAAACATATCACCAAGTTCAGGGAAATCTGCGGCGACGAATTTGTCAGAACTGACAATTACGCCCGGCTGTCCGTGGCCTACGGCAAGACCATGTACGATATCATGCGTCTGCGCAACAAAATCGTGGAAAATGTGCCAGATGTAGTAGCTTATCCCGACACCAAAGAGCAGGTGGAGCAGATTGTCGCCTACTGTCAGCAGGAAAAAAATTCCGGTCTATGTCTACGGCGGCGGTTCTTCCGTCACCCGGGGCGTGGAATGTATGAAAGGCGGTATCTCTCGATATGCGCCTTCGTTTTGATAAGGTCATCGAGTTCAACGAAAAAGATCAGACAATCACGGTGCAGGCAGGCATGAGCGGCCCGCAGCTAGAAAAAAGTGCTGAACAATGCAGTAGAACTCTTTGGAGCAAAAAGAGCCTATACCTGCGGCCATTTCCCTCAGAGCTTCGAATATTCCTCTGTGGGCGGCTGGGTGGTCACTCGCGGCGCCGGTCAAAACTCTACTTACTACGGCTGCATTTCGGACATCGTCATAGCCCAGGAATATGCAACGCCGATCGGCCCCATCAAAACAGACACTTACCCGCGCAAAGCCTGCGGACCGGATCTGGACCAGATCATGATGGGCAGTGAAGGAACCTTTGGCGTATTGACACGTCACCTTAAAGATTTTCCGCCACACGCCGGAAACGGTCAAACGATTCTCCTATATGTTCAAGGACTGGGACGCGACTGGGAGAAGCGCAGGCAGCGGCAAAGGAAATTATGCAGTCGGAAGCCGGTTATCCGTCGGTGTTCCGCTTATCTGATCCAGAAGAAACTAACATCATGCTGCACATGTACAACGTCATCGACTCACCGGTTCGCCATCTGTTCAAACTAAAAGGCTTTGAGGAAGGCAAAGATGTGCCTCTTCCTCGCCTTTACCAACGGGGAGAAGGGGTTTTCGAAGAATCTGGCTAAGCATACCAAACGGGTATGCCGCAAGTACGGCGGCCTGACGTTGACCGGTTATGTGACAAAGAGCTGGGGAGAAGGGCAGATTCAACGACCCTTACATGCGCGATACCATGCAGGATTTCGGCCTGGTCATGGACACCATGGAATGCTCCGTCAACTGGAGCAACATGAGCAAAAGTCCATGCAGAAGTGAGGAAGTTTGTCAAATCCAGACCGCACACCATCTGTATGACCCACATGTCACACGTCTATCCGCAGGGAGCCAACCTGTACTGGATTTTCATCACGCGGATGCACGATCCGGCGGAGTTCAAGGCTTATCACGCAGGCATTCTCGATGCGATCCAGAAGAGCGGCGCATCCATGAGCCACCACCACGGCATCGGCAAGATGTTTGCACCTTGGCTGGAGGGTCTATCGGTCATAACGAATACGAAGTCTTCCGCACCCTCAAGGAGCACTTTGATCCGGACGGCATCATGAACCCGGGTGGAACTCTGGGATTCGACCTGACAGAGGAAGAAGATCAGCAAAGAGCAAAACTATATGAGTAAATTAAAATAAAATAATGTGGGATGCTGTCTGGTTGATGGCATTCCGTTTTTTATATATACGTTAGAAAGGGGTTGTGTAAAGCAATTGCTTGGCGCAACGTATACGGGACGGGGTATAGAGCGAGCATTCTTTTCAATAAAGTTAGGTTTTTTGGTCCTGTCCAAAAGGTTTCGCGTAACACTACGGCGGTAGCAGACGCCATAGCTCTCCATAGACTTCGAGATAGGACATGATTCTATGAAGAATTTACGAATATGCTGTGCTCCGTTACTTTTTACGGATTGTGGGAAACCCCTATGCGGCGGAAAAATTGATAGAAAAAGTAGCCGGAATCTGCTATACCCCTGTCAAAACCGTCTGACTGTGAGTCAGTTACGCGAGAATGTGCAGATATTCTCAAAAAGCATAACGTTATTGTAACAGAATGTCATCGTGGGACAGTTTTCTTTATGTTTCCCAAGACATTAGCATTTTGGGAACAGACTATATATATGTCAAAAATGTTTTTATTGAATTAGGTAATGTGCAATGATATAATTTATTTACAATATACTTCTACATATAATCAAAGGGAGGGTTCAATGAAGAATAGAAAGAAAACCGTTATCAGCGCGATAATTGTTGTTCTCTGTTTATCGTTGCCTTGGTATTTTTGCTAATCCGTATCAGAGGGGATAATGAAAAAGCGCTGCATGAGAAGCTGCGCAGGCCTGCAGTCCTTTTTCACGGTGTTTTCAATACTGCAAAGGATCTGAAGGCGGACGGCACATCAGGACATGACATCTGCGTTTTTTTCAGTAATGAAAACCTGGATTACGATGAAAAGAATCTGACCTTTGCAAACGAAAAGAAAGGGACATTCGAAGGGTTCAACTATTATTATATCAACCGTCCATATAGCAGCCAGTATGATGAGGGGTCCGGAACCAAGACTACCATGTATCTGTGCAGGTATGACGGCAAAGGCAGCCTGATCCTCCTGGACGGCAGCAATGGGGAAGCCGGCAGAATCACCGTGACAGCGGGGAAGGCAGATTTTTTCGGGAAAAGGCCCCTCAGCTATACCTGGATTCGGGATGGCAAAAGACGCCAGTCTATAAAAAGGAGCTGCGCCGTATAGCCAAGGCACGAGTTATCTGCAGAGCAGGTACTATTCAGGCAAGTTCCCACAGTGAGACGTAGATTCGTAAGAAACAGCCGCCTAAGACAATACGTCAAGGGCGGCTGTTTCTGTTTTTGCCTTATTCTAATTCTACTGCTCTTGATAGGAACTCGTCGCAGTCTTCTATGGCTGCCCACATTCTCTATTCCTCCTGCCTCAAAATAAAGTCGTAGAGGACCTGATACAGCCTCTCAGGTTAATCGGTTTGGCCAAATGCGCATTCATGCCGGCAGCCTTGCTCTTTTCCATGTCATCGTCAAACGCGTTGGCGGTCATGGCGATGAAAGGGATGGTTTTGGCATCAGAATTGCTGATATGGCGGATGTTATTGGCCGCCGTATCCACTGTGAAGGGCTCGGGGATTTCCTGGATATCCGGGCATTGTTTTTCCATCGATCTCATCCTTTTCATGACCAGCAATGGTTTCGTTCGCACCGGCCGCGGCTGGGTATGGTATTTTCTTTTTAAAACTTCTCCTGCGAGTCAGAAAGAGGCTCTGTAAACGAGTAAAAGTTTTTTTGTCACTTTTTGATTTTGTACATGGCCTGGTCGGCGCAGGAGAGAAGCTCCTTCTCGTCCTTACCATCTCTGGGATAGACGCTGACCCCGATACTTGCTGTCATTTCAACAAACAGGTCCTCTGAGAGCCGGAAAGGCTGCCTGATCTCAGAGAGAATCCGTTCGCAGACATGCCGGATCTCTTCGTCCGCCATAATCCGGCTCAGCAGCAGGACGAACTCGTCGCCGCCCAGACGGGACACGATATCGCTGCCGCGCACAGCACGGATCAGCCGCCTGGCTGTCTCCTCCAATACCAGGTCACCCTTTTCATGGCCATAGGTGTCATTGACCTCTTTGAATCCATCCAAATCCATGTAGAGGACAGCCAGCGAGCTGCCCGCTGGCTTCTGCCTCCAGGAGCAGCCGGGACAGGAGTTTGTGAAACAGCCTGCGGTTGGGAAGTCCGGTGAGTGCGTCGTAGTTTGCCATATGGGCCAACTTTTCCTCCGCCCGCTTACGCACCTTGATCTCCTCCAGCAGGGCCTTCGTCCGTTCGTCTACCAAAAGCGCAGATGCTCATATAAATAGGCGTTTTCAAGAGAAATGGCCAGCTGTGCCGCAATGGGCATGAGGTTTTTTCTCCGCTGGTCAAAGACACCTGCGGCCAGGTTGTTTTCCAAGTAGAGGATGCCCTTTAGCTCCCCTTACTGAGAATCGGCATGCACAGGACCGACTTGCAGTGATTCTCTTTGATATGGATGTCCTTGCCAAAAAACTCTGGAGTTCTCTCCTCCGTCTTCCAGGATTACGGCTTCCAGTGTTCTTCTCCACATATGACACGATACTCAGCGGAATATCCCGGCCCTCCGCCGGCCGCTTTGATACGATGCATACGTCCTTGGCCCCGGAATGGCCCTCCGCCTGAGCTCATACCCGGAATCCGCCTGGCTCAGATAGTAGATATGCTGTGCTCCCGCGCATTCCAGGAGACTGTGAATCAGCTTTTCCAGGATTCCTTCCAGTTCAAGTTCCTCCGAAATGGCCTGGGACGCTTTCAGCACAGAGCGCATATCCAGCGATGCGGTGGTGCGGATGGAAGCTTCCGACAGGGTACTCTGCCGGTTATCGTTCTTCCATAGGCCCGCCAGTTCAGGGTAGTCCTGCCGCATGCGAGCGCACTTTCCTCCGCCCCCAATGGCTGTACAGCCGGTAGGTATCCGTCAGGTAATGCCTGGCTGCCGACTTGATCCCCAGCCTCTCATAGCGCAGCGCGGCCACATCGCAGAGGATGGCATGATGAAGGCTGCGGTCATGCTTTTTCGCAGCCCCCAGCGCCTCTTCGTAAAGCTGCAGGGCCTCTTCGGTACAGCCTTCCGCCGTTTTCCGCTCCGCCTCTATTACAAGATAGAGATGTCCATAATTGCAGAACGCGTCGTTGCTGCGTTCCTTCAGCCAATCCTGGTTTTCCTCCAGGACACGCAGAAGCTCTGGCCTTGCCTCCGGCTCACAGTCCCCTGTCTCCAGTACCTGGCAAATGGACAGGGAATACAGAAAATTGTGGAGCGCCACGTTGTAAAAGCTGGAGACATACGGGAGCAGGGGCACAGCGTCCCTGCACAGCCGGTAGGCCGTGGAATAATCCCGGTAGATCACAGCCGAGAGCCCGAATGACATGGTAATAGCTGATTGCCTGCAGGTTGTGGGAAAACTGCCCAGATGGACCTGTTCAGAAAATCCGTCCCCATCAAAACTTCCGGTGAGGGAGAAGATCCCCCGCGGATACTCCTGCACAGCTGCTGAAAGCTCAAAAAGCTGCCCAAAGCATGGTCGCTGCCGGTCTTCTCCGCAAACTTTACTCCAGCCTGCGCCTCGTTCCACAGTTCTTCCACATGGGCCGCACTTTCCATGACCGCCATCATGAGACCATAATAGCCATAGCAGGCGTACTCAAAGTCTCCCATCTGGGCGTTTCCCTTGATGGACTCCTTTGCATAGGGAATCTCATTGACCACATCTTCGAACCAATGGCCGGAATGGAGAGCAAACATACAGTAGATGGAGTGGATGACTTCCTTGTACTGGTGTCTTTTCGGCCAGGCGCATAGCTGACCTGCCAGCCGCGTAGGACGTCCGGTAATCCCTGCGCAGTTCCCCAGAGGCATCATCAGATTGGAATACATCTGCAGGGCATGCGGCGTATAACCATGCTGGAACATGCGCCGCACAGCCGTAAATACCGTCCAGTAGGAATAATCTGGACGAAAGAAAAGGTCGGGCCGCACAGTCGGCAGAGCAATTTACTGATCCCGGCCTCCACCGGGTCCTCAGCTTCTTTGAGATTCAGGATATCTTCCGATCCAAGGGCCTCCCGCTCCTGATAAAAGGATGCGATCTCCTGTTCAAGGGTCAGCTGCATATTTTCGCCGGGGAAGGTGACTCCAAGCTGTCCGAGCAGGGTGCGCCCTGATCTCAAAGGCGTCCTCATACCGGCCCCGGTTGGAGAAGCTGGATATCTGCAGGCGGCAGTTATCTACCAGCTCAGTGGGCTCCTGTCACCAGATTGCAGAGCATCCCGTAGATCCGGTCGCATTCCTCCTCCTTAACCAGATTGCACAGAGCCGAATGATATTCCATGTAGACTTTGGTGAGGAAGGGACGGTTTTCCGGTCGCTTCAGCTCCGGCTGGGAGAGCAGGAGGTTCAGGTACCGCTCCGCCGTGTCGAAGGCGGATACCAGCCCCGCACCGGTGGGCCGTACCCAGCAGGAATTCCTGAATCCGGGCGCCTTTCTTCCTGATCCTCCGCCTCCCCAAGCCCCATTGCATAGTGGTCCGCGATTTCAAACGCCCGTTGTCCAGAACGCCTGCGGCGCGCGAATATTCCTCATACCGCTTTCCAAGCAGGTAATGGACACTTGCCCGCGTCTTCTCTGACAGGGTAGTATAGAACACCTGCTGGAACCGGTCGTGTGCAAACTGATACATGGTCTGCAGGCCGATTTTCCCATCCTTCTCTATGGGATATACCGCCTCCTGTGCCACCGCCGTAATCAGTCTGCGGTTGATTTCACGTTCTGGCAGGCCGCAGACAGTGGACAGATCCTCCACAGAAAAGCTTTGACCGATACAGGCGCCAAAAGACAGCAGAGAAATTGTCTCCTCCGAAAACTGGTTCAGATTTTCCGTCAGGAAGTCCACTACATTCTCCTGGGCAGGGCAGGCCCGATCTCCGCCTCCTTCCAGCTCCAGCTTCCGGTGTCCATATCCAGATTCAGGTAGCCTTTTGAATGGCACAGCCGCAGAAACTGCTTGATGTAAAACGGATTTCCCTTTGTCTTCCTATAAAGGATATCCGCCAGCACAGACGTCGTATCCGCTTCCGTTTTGAATATGTCCCCCAGCATCCGTGCGGTGCTCTCCGGGTCCAGCCCTTTCAGGTTGAGCTGTGTGACCCGGCCGCCCCGCTGTATAATTTTATTCAGGCTGAGGGTGAGGGGATGTTCGATGCTTACCTCATTGTCGCGATAGCATACGATAATCATTAAATCGTGGATATCCTCATTTTTGAACAGTTCTTCCAGCATTTCCAGGGATCCCATATCCGCCCGGTGCACATCGTCCAAAAACAGAACCAGAGGATGCCCGGCGCAGCCAGCAGGGACAGGAGCTGTTCCAATACGGATTTGAACCTGGTCCGCTCCTCCAGAGGCCCCATGTCCTCAGGGGTTGGCTGAGCGCCGGTCAGCAGGGCCAGCTCCGCCACCTTACCGGTCAGCAAAGCCGCGTCGTCGCCCAAGTGTTCTGACAGTGTCTGCTTCCACTTACCGATACTTTCCTCCGGCTCCATAAAGATCATGCTGCAAAATTGCTTGATGGCCTCGAAAAAGGCAAAGTAAGGTACGTTGGCGTGATACTGGTCAAACTTCCCCTTGCAGAAACATACCGCTGGTCCGATGAGCTTCCTCCTGAAGCTGATTGACCAGCGAGGTCTTGCCAATGCCGGAATAACCGCTGACAGAGACAAGAATCTTGGAACCGGACGCCACTTCTTTGAAGTCACTCATCAGTTGGGCAATTTCATCTTCCCGCCCATACAGCTGGTGGGTGAATTCAAAGCGCCGGCTGAAATCCTTTTCGCCAAGGACAAATTCCTTTTCCCTTTGGCAACGCGTCAGATCATAAAGAAGGCCTTCACTGCTTAAATAGCGGTCTTTTGCCATCTTGGCCAGGAGCTTGTCTACGACGGCTGCAAGCATAGGCGGCACATTGGGCAAAATCACGCGAAGATCCGGCGGCGTCTTCGCAATATGAGAAAAAAAAACCAGCTCTGTGGGGGTCTCCGCATCAAATGGATGACGCCCCGTCAGCATTTGATACAAGGTTATGCCCAAGGAATAAAAAATCTGCGCGATAATCCAGCTCCGTATTCATCCGTCCGGTCTGTTCCGGGGCGATGTAGCGAAGGGTCCCCTCAATATTTTCAAGTCTGGTCCCCGACATCTGTTCATGCATAAACATGGAAGAGATACCGAAGTCCAGCAGCGCCACCCGGCCGGACTCTGCGTCGTACATGATATTGGATGGGTTCACATCTTTGTGGATGACGCCAGCCTTGTGGATGTCCGCAGGCCCATTACCAGCTGTTCCGCGATCCGGTAGAAATCCGGCATATCCAGGGCGCCCTGTTTCAGCAGCCTGCTCAGCGTAATCCCCGGACAGAATTCCTCCACCAGATAGTAGCGCCCGTCCAGCGTGACCTCGCCAAAAGCCTTTACCACATGAGGGCTGTCTATCCTCTGCATGATCTGATATTCTCGTCGCAGCCGGGCTGTTTGCTCCTGTGTCATGGGCTCCTGGCCTCCGGTCTTAAGTACTACCCGGTTGCCGGTACTGCCGTCCTTTCCGCGCAGCAGCTTGCTGGACGGAGAGACGTATATTACTTCTAAATTTGTATATTTACTCATCACATGCTCACCCTTTCCGTATAAGGCACTCGTCCTTACCGCCGGCCTTTGCAGCATACATGACCTCGCGAGCCCGGCGTATGATTTCATCCAATGGTTCCTCTGCATTCCAGAACGCTGTGCCGGCAAAGCAGGCCACCAAATCTGGTTCCGCGTAACGGCTCTCATGATAAGCCCGGAGAATAGCCGTTTTTTCTTATTGACATCTTCCATGGAGCTCATGTGGCACATCACAACCAGAAATTCATCTCCGCCCAGCCGGACCAGCACATCATCCATCCGGGTGTGGGCACGTAGAAGGGAGGCGAAGTGGAAGATCAAATGATCTCCCTCCACATAGCCGTACTTCTCGTTGAACTTTTTCAAGTCGTCTAGTTCAAACAGATAAACAGCGGAAAAAGACGCATGCCGCAGTGATTCGGCTATGGTATACAGCCCCTGGCGGTTAAGCAGGCCGGTCATGGAGTCTCTGCAGGCCTCATCTTGCTGAGACCGTATCCGTTCTTGAAGAGTGTGGAAACTCATCACCCGCAGGACCCGCCTGCGCAGCGACTCCTGACTGTGGGGCTTAGCCGCATAGTCGTCGGCGCCAGCTCCATGGCGCTGCGCTCCAGTTCCATGTCCAGAGGGTCCCGTGGCGACACATGGTGTCACCCAGGCGCCCTGCTCCTTTTGAATCGCAGTCAGGATATCAGCACCACCTTGGAGTGTCAAACTGAGAATCACGGCCGACATCTGATACGGATGGCTTCCTAGGATTTTAACTGCCTCTTCATAACTGGCCGCCTCCAGTACCTTTTAAAACAGTCTGAGAAGCCCGATGCACCTGGAGCACGATATTCCTCGTCCTCATCGACCACCAGCAGAGCCCTGTCAATGCGGTCCGCAGAGTCATCAGATCGGCTGTTTTCCATATCTGCGGAGGGTCCTGCACTGTCAATACCGAAACAAAACTCTCCACAGGCATAGGCTTTGCAAAATAATAGCCCTGAGCGTAATCACACCCTGTCGTTTTGAAGCCGCTCCAACTGTTCCTGGTCTCTACACCCTCCGCCACCACTCTCAACTTCATCCAACGGGCCAGGTCCACGATAAAGCGCAGGATGCCCTGGCCGGTGGGTCTCTGTAATCTCTGTTTGAATAAACTTCATATCCAGCTTCAACACATCGATGGGCATTTCCGCAAGCATATTCAGCGAAGAGTAACCGCTTCCCAAAAATCATCCATTTCGATGACGAAACCCAGCCTGCGCAGAGTGCCCAGGGTCTCGATGAGCTGCCTTGAGGTATCCGTGTATGCGCTCTCCGTGATTTCCGGTGCAGGCGGTCGGGGGAAAGACCGTACCGCCGAACGAGACTCGTCAGGACGTCCGCTAAATCCGTGTTGTAGATATCCAAGCGGGAGACGTTGACAGATATGTTGATGCTGGGATAGCCCTTTCGGTCCCCATTCCTGGAGCAGAGCGCAGACCCGCTCCCAGACATATTGGTCCAGCTTCGTGATAAAGCCGTTGCGCTCAAAGAGGGGGATAAACTCCCCAGGTGGCTGCAGACCCCATTCCGGGTGGTTCCAGCGCACCAGTGCCTCGGCCCCCGCCAACCGGCCATCCCGGATCTGGTACTTTGGCTGCAGGTAGACCTCAAACTGCCCCCTGGCCAGGGCCGTTTCCATACCGTCCGTGATGGCCTGCCGGCGCAGCAGGGTGCCCCGCAGCTTATCGTCGTAGAGGGCAAAGTGCTTGCCATACTTTCCCTTGATGCTATGCGCCGCCAGCAGCGCCCGGTCACACATCTGCTCAACGGAAACCTCCCGGTCCTCCACCGTGTAGATGCCGTATTTCATGATCACATTCAAATCGCCGAGCCGCTGTTGATCTTGCTGTCGTACTGGGTGAACATCTCATCCGCATAGTCCTCGCGATGCTCCAGGAGACAAGCGAACTGGTCCGCGTTCAAGCGGCCACAGATCCCGCGGTCCCCAGCCGCTGAGTACAGAGCGCCGCCACCTGCCGCAGCAGACGATCCCCTGCAGCCATGCCAAAGGTGTCGTTGATCAGTTTAAAGTCCTCAATGTCTGAACAAAGGACATCATATTTCACATCCGGATTTCGAAATAAGATTTCTCGGACCTGCTGGCAGAAATATTCCTTACTGTACACCCCGGTGACCCGGTCATACTGGATCTGATGGATGAGGGTGGGAAGTCTCCCCCGCAGGCGGATGATGCCGGCTGCCCGGTGTAAAATGACCTGGGCGCGGTAGGGCTTGGTAATGAAGTCTGTGGCCCCGTTGGAAAGCGCGGTCACCTCATCTGCCTCACTGTTGTTGGAAGTTGTGACTATGACCGGGATTGAATTCAGCCTGTTATCTGCTTTCAGATGTTTCAGAAAGGTGTAGCCATCCATAACCGGCATAACAATATCCAACAAGATCAGAGAGATTCCCTCTCTGTATTTCTCCAGCAGCGACAGGGCCTGCTCCCCATTTTCTGCCTCCAAACCGTATATTGAGAAGACAGGATGACGCACAGCGTCGCCCGATTGATCTCATTGTCTTCAACCACTAAAATTTTTCTCTTGAATAACATTACTCACACTCAATCCTTCACATTTATACATGCATCTAATTTAAATTGCAATGACACATATTTGTCATTTATAATGACAAATTCCAAACTGTAATATTCTTGGCTTATAGAATACTTCATCTTTAAACAAAATTCAAGGGCATATCCACAATTGACAATGATATTTTAGCGTCATTTTAAATGACAAAAGTATATATTCTTGTTGCAAACTTACTCACTTTAAGGGGGAGCCTCCTCCAGAGAATGGCAGAATAAGAAAGTTAACAATGTAGGTCTGCACAGGGCGAGGCAGGACTGAAACTCAGATTTCATCGCTCGGAGCAGCCCGGGGGTCTGTGGTCAGCATCGTGGCGTAGTTGGTGGGCTGGCTCGCCATAAAATGGGAAGCAACTGCGAGTTATCCGGCTCCATGATGATGGTGTGTCGGTAAAAGCGGATTTCTTCGGGAAAAGGCCCCTCAGCTATACCTGGATTCGGGATGCCAGAAAAACGCCAGTCTATAAAAAGGGAGCTGCGCCGTATAGGCAAGGCACGAATGATCTGCGGAGCCGGTACTATTAGGGGAAGTTCCCGACTGTAGAAGCAGATTCATAAGAAGCCTGCACCTGCAGAATTTTTATCCACATCTCTATCCACAGATGTGTAAAACTTTAAGGAAAACTGCTCTTGGAGGAAAAAAGCATTCTGCTTATTTTGATTCAGATCAAAACAGCGCTACAACTTATCGCGAATCTGTTCCTTTGTCTTCTCGTTTTCAAGATTATCCTCTATCAGTACGGCAATACCCCGTTTTATAAATTATGCTAACACAAACAAAAACAAAGGGAATGCCTCGCACTTGAGCATTCCCTTGTTTTTATTTTAACTTATGAAAGAAAAGGCATATTATGCTTCTGATAGATGCATCATCCTCATATCAGACCCGATATAACCAAAAAATAAAGGCGTAAAACTAATACCGCCATGGCTTTGGTAATCTCGTCATATCCCAGATTGAAAACAGGTGTCACTAAGACGACTGCCGCGGTACCCACGTTCATACAGATAATGCCAAAAGATGCCAAAGACCTTCCGGCTATACCCTCTATGAAATGCAACATAAAGAGCTAGCAGCAGAAGAGAACTAATTATAATTTTTCCTGTATATAAATAACTGCTGAAGTTACCCGTCTCATAAATCGGCAATAGATAAAGCACCATGCTGATTACCTCATAGGCTGCAAATACAACTGCGCCTACAATTGCAGTGTTAAAGCTATCGTCCAATCTCCGCATCTGAATTAACTGACGAGCTATGACGACTGCGCCTGCAAGCGGCACTAAAAACTGCAGATAATCGCCAAAAGAAAAACATAGCAGTACGATGCCAACAAAAATTTTTAACATGATTTAAAAATCTCCTTTTCCTTATCCTCTAATACCCTGTACTTGGCTATTTGTTACTGTAGTCTCACTTTAATATTTACTAGAATCATTGTAAATAGCTGTCCAGCAAAAGCATACTTTAGTACTACCTATGGTGCAAGAACTTGAGAGAAAAGTATTATGCATATACGTCTAAATTCTATCCACATATTCATCCACACCTGTGCAAAACTTCCTTGACAATTTTTAGTTTAGTATATAATCGTTTTATATAAACTATTTATATAAAACGATTATATAGGAGTGAGTCATGCCAAAACAGAAGATTACAAAAGAGATGATTATTGAGACTGCCTTTGAGATTGTTCGAAAGGAAGGCCTTGAAAACTTATTGGTAAAAAACATCGCCGCAAAAGCTGAATTGCTCTGTACAGCCCATTTACAGCTATTGTGCCAACATGGAGGAGTAAAACAAGAACTGGTTGCCCGAACTGCTAAATTTATCAGGGAATACGTCGCTGCCCGCATCAATAACGGTCCTACTTGAAATTTGCAAAAAGACGAGCCCAATTTGTTTCAGCTTTTATTTCTTACGGCAGCAGCCTGACGTTTACACCCTTTGATGATCTTTACCGAAAAGAAAGCAGTCAACAGGTTCGGCATTTTTCATTGCTGAATCACTGGGCATCAGCATAGAACAGGCTAAAT